>Ga0114997_10001199_pt1 | contig 21676 bp, 16 predicted proteins | sample ArcticOcean_MG_C_2_FD_87045 | JGI IMG/M metagenome (GOLD analysis project Ga0114997, IMG submission 87045) | Marine microbial communities from western Arctic Ocean - ArcticOcean_MG_CB4_136 | ecosystem: Environmental > Aquatic > Marine > Oceanic | place: Arctic Ocean: Canada Basin | collected...
GATTCTATAGGAATATGGCGGAGAGAGTGGGATTCGAACCCACGATACGATTGCTCGTATACACACTTTCCAAGCGTGCGCCTTCAACCACTCGGCCATCTCTCCAACTAGGTTTCTTTATTTATTTTTAAAACGCCGATAAAAGCTTCTTGAGGAATTTCTACCCTACCAAATTGTTTAGATCTAGCTTTTCCTTTTTTTTGCTTTTTAAGTAATTTCTTTTTTCTGTCAGCAGCTCCACCACCATGTATTTTCGTAAGCACATCTTTTGAAAATCCTTTTATTGATTCTCTTGCAATAATTTTTCCCCCTATGGCTGCCTGAACAGGAATCATAAAATTATGTCTTGGGATAAGATCTTTTAATTTTTCACAAACTTGTCTTCCAGTCCTTTGAGCAAAATCTTTATGAATTATCATTGCTAAAGCATCAACTGGTTCGGTGTTTACTAAAATACCCAGTTTAACTAGATCACCTTCCTTGTGGCCTGTAATTTCATAATCAAAACTAGCATATCCACTAGAAACAGATTTTAACCGATCATTAAAATCAAAAACAACTTCATTCAAAGGAAGATCGTATGACAAAACTGCTCGATTCCCTGAATAACTAAGATTAGTTTGCACTCCTCTTTTATCTTGGCAAATTTTTATAATAGGACCTAAATATTCATCAGGTGTAATAATAGTTGCGTTAATCCATGGTTCTTCTATTTTACTAATTTGCGTGGGATCTGGCATGCTAGATGGATTTTGTAAATCTATAATGCCACCTTTAATCTTATGCACTTTATAAATAACTCCTGGAGTAGTGGTAATTAAATTTACGTCAAATTCTCTCTCAAGTCTTTCGGATATTATTTCTAAATGTAATAAACCAAGAAAACCACATCTAAAACCTAGTCCTAATGCAGTAGAAGACTCAGCTTCATAAGAAAAACTTGCATCATTAAGTTTGAGTTTTCCTAAGCCATCTTTTAATTTTTGATATTCAGAACTATCTACTGGAAATAATCCACAAAAAACTACTGGTTTACTAGGTTTAAATCCTGACAGAGGTTCTTTGATAGGATTTGAAGCATCACAAATAGTATCTCCAACTTTAGTCTCAGATAAAGTTTTAATACCTGCTATAATAAATCCAATTTCCCCAGAATTTAATTCTTCCACGTCAATTGGTTTCGGCGTAAACACTCCCACTTTTTCAATTACATATTCTTCATCATTAGACAATAATTTAATTTTCATATCTCTTTTTATTTTACCATCTATAATTCTAACTAAAATAACTACTCCTAAATAAGTGTCATACCAACTATCGACTAGTAATGATTTTAGCTTTTCTGATTTTTTCCCTTTAGGAGCTGGTAAATTATTAACAATTGCTTCTAAAATATTCTCAACTCCTTCTCCAGTTTTTCCTGAACAGCTAATTGCGTTTGCTGTATCTAGACCAATTACGTCTTCGATTTCTTGTTTTGTTTTTTCAACATCTGAGGCAGGCAAATCGATCTTATTTAAAATTGGAATAACTTCGTGGTTAATTTCAAGAGCTTGATAAACGTTGGCTAAGGTTTGAGCCTCAACTCCTTGGGTACTATCAACGACTAGTAAAGAGCCTTCACAAGCAGATAATGAACGACTTACTTCATAACCAAAATCAACATGACCAGGGGTATCAATGATATTTAAAATATAATCTTTGCCATCTTTAGCTTTATATTTCAACTTAACAGTTTGGGCTTTAATAGTTATGCCTCTTTCTCTTTCAATATCCATAGAGTCGAGCACCTGAGATTTCATCTCTCTATCTGTTAATCCACCACATTTGTGAATTATCCGATCTGCTATTGTTGATTTTCCATGATCAATATGCGCTATTATTGAAAAATTACGTATTCTTTCTATATCAGACATTAGGATCTTAATGTTGCACCAGTTACACTTTGAACTAAAGATATAATCTTTTTACTTATTTGATCAATGTCACCTTCACTTAAAGTTCTATCTTTCGGTTCAAATGTTACACTGAAGGCGATAGACTTTTTTCCTGATTCAATATTCTCTCCTTGATATATATCAAAAACTTTAACAGTTTTAATTAATTCTTTATCTATATTTTTAACCAAATTTATAATTTCTCCAGAACTAAATTTTTCATCTATTAAAAAAGCAAAATCTCTAGTCACTTTTTGATAATCTGAAACAATAAATTGTGGTTTTGTTTCTCTAATTTTTTTTCTAAACTCAGGTATATTGTCTAAAAAAATTTCAAAACCTAATACGCTTTCAACTCTTAAATCTAATTTTTTTATAATTGATGGATGAATTTCTCCAAAATATGCTAATTCAGGACCATTAATTGAACTCAATGATAACAGTCCAGATCTTCCAGGGTGATACCATTTTTTTGTTTTATTACTAATTGTTATCTTCTTACTATCAATACCTATCTCGCTTAAGGTTCTTAAGACATCACTTTTAATATCAAAAATATCAAAACTTCTTTCTTTTTCAATCCAATTTTTTCTTGAATGCTTTCCAGTTTTAATTGCTCCAATCATGGTTGATTGTTTTCCAGGTTCTTTTCCCGTAAAAACTGGACCAATTTCAAACAGCATTAAATCTTCAAAATTTCTATGTATATTTTTTTTAGCTCCAATCATTAAATTAGTGTAAAGCGATGATCTCAAAACATCTAAATCATTAGATATTGGGTTAGATAATTTAATCTCTTCCTTTAAATCAGAAAAAAAATTATCTACTTTTGAATCTGTAAATGACCATGTAATTGCTTCTGTAAATCCTTTTGAGGCCACAATCCTTTGAGAAAAATGAAAAAGCTTTTGTTTGCTATTTAATGTCTCTTTAATATTTTCTTTTTCTGGAGTAATCAGTGGTATATTCTTATAGCCTTTAATTCTTACAAGCTCTTCAATAAGATCGATATCTTCTTTAAGATCTGGCCTCCAAGATGGCGGGAGAACTTTAATACTTTTTTTACCAGGTTTTACTTCACAGCCTAAAGAAGATAATATTTTTTTGATTTCAGAATTTGTAATTGCAAATCCAACAACATTTAAAAAAAATTCATAATTTAGATCTATTATTTTATTATTACTCTTTAACTTGCCTTCAAATGAAAATTTACTGGCTTCCCCTCCGCATATATCTAAAACCATGCACATCGCTAATTCTAATCCTATTTTTATTGAGTTTGGATCTATACCTCTTTCAAATCTATATTTAGCATCAGTATCAATATTCAAACTTTTTGCAGTTTTTCGTATTTCGGATGGATAGAAATAAGCAGACTCTAATAAAATATTTTTAGTTAAAAGTTCTGTTCCAGATCTTGTTCCTCCAATAATCCCACCAAGACCAAGGACGCCTGATTTATCTGTAATCGCGCACATATTATTATCTAGTATATATTTTTTGTTATCAAGAGCTTCAAAAGATTCACCTTTTTTTGAATTTCTTACTATAATTTCTTTGTTAATTTTTTCTGCATCATATGCGTGCAAAGGTCTATTTAAATCAAACATTATATAATTTGTAATATCTACAATTGCCGAAATAGGTTTTAGACCCAAAGATATAATTTTATTTTTTAACCACTCGGGGCTTTCTTTATTTTCGACATTTTTTATATATACACTTCCAAAAACACCGCAACCTTGATTTTTTTCTTTACTTATAGACACTTTAATTGGTTGTTTAAATTTTTGTTTTATTTTTATTGGAGGTTGTTTTTTTAATTGCCCCAAACCCGAAGCAGCTAAATCTCTTGCAATCCCTCGAATGCCTAAACAATCCGGTCTATTAGGAGTAACAGATATATCTATAACTTCTTCTAAAGAGTTTTTAAAAAACTTTTCACCTATATTTTTTTCTTTTTTATTTAGTTCAATAATTCCATCTTTATTTAAAGATTGGTCAAGTTCACTCCCAGAACAAAGCATTCCAAAAGATTCAACTCCCCTAATTTTTGCTATTTTTAACTTCATCTTTGTTTTTGGAATAACAGCACCTGGGGGCGCATAAACAGTAAATAATCCATCTCTTGCGTTTGGGGCTCCACAAACTACTTTTACTAAATTTTCTTTGCCAATATCAACATCACAAATTTTTAATTTGTCGGCGTTTGGGTGTTTTTGAGATTTAACAACTTTACAAATAATAAAATTATCCAAATCATTACCTGGTGACTTTACGCTTTCAACTTCAAGTCCAATTTCAGTTAAACGTTCAACTATTTTTTTTAAATTTGCTTTAGTTGATAAATGACTTTTCAACCACGGTAAGGATATTATCATCTACTAAGACCTCTATAGTTTGCTGGAACATCAAGAGGATCAAATCCATAAAATTCTAACCATCTAATATCACTTTCAAAAAAAGCTCTTAGATCATTAATTCCATATTTCAGCATAGCTAATCTGTCTATTCCAACTCCAAAAGCGTAACCTTGATACTGTTTTGGATTAACTTTTACATTTTTTAAAACGTTCGGATGAACCATTCCGCATCCAAGAATTTCTAACCACTTGTCTCCTTCCCCTATTTTTATTTTTCCATTTTCAATTTTATATCCAATATCAACTTCTGCAGATGGTTCTGTAAAAGGAAAATGACTTGGTCTAAATCTTATTCTTACTTTATCTACCTCAAAAAATTTTTTAACAAAATAGTATAAGCAACCTTTAAGATGTCCCATGTTTATATTTTTGTCTATATGTAATCCTTCTAATTGATGAAACATAGGTGAGTGTGTTTGATCACTATCGCAGCGGTAAGTTCTTCCTGGGGCAATTATTTTAAATGGAGGTTTGCTTTTTAACATTGTTCTAATTTGAACTGGGGATGTATGGGTTCTTAAAAGCAGATCTTTAGATTTATCAAGATAAAAAGTATCATGCATATCTCTTGCGGGATGATTGTCTGGTGTATTAAGTGCAGAAAAATTATAATATTCATTTTCTACGTCTGGTCCTTCTTCAACAGAGAAGCCAATTTCAGAAAATATAGAAGTAACCTCGTCTATCACTTGCGATACTGGGTGAATTTTACCAGAGAAAAAGGTTCTTCCTGGTAGAGTTATATCTATCTTTTCATTTTTTAATTTTTTATCAATTTCTAGTTGGTCAAATTCTATAAATTTTTTTTCTATAAACCCTGTTACTTTTTGCTTAAGTTCATTAAGTTTAGAAGCGTATTCTTTTTTTTCATTTTGTTCTAAACCACCAATTTTTTTGAAAAGTTCTGTAAGTATTCCTTTTTTTCCAAAAACTTCAGTTTTAAGTAATTCTAGTGAATTATGATCATTCGCATTATGTAACTTATTTAAAATCTCAGTTTCAATTTGAACAAAATTTTTCATATATAAATCTTTTTAATGATTCTTTAATTTATTAAAGATAATAGAAATACTTAAATTAGTTAAGTACTTATTTATTAACCTGGTTTATTTAATTAAAATTAATTTCAATATCTGGTAAAAATGGATTATTTGGGTAATCAAGCCCCCTTACAGGAAACGTTTTTGAATTTTCAATGTAGTTTAAATTATTTTTCTTATTTACTAGAGTTATCTCCGCCACAATAGGAAATCCATCAGAAGTACTAAGAGCATGGTTGTTTCCGTGTATATGAATGATATCAAAAACTTCTAATATTTTCTTCATAATGTTAATAAATTTTTTATTATTTTTATCAATTCCATGAAATTCAATTATTATAAAAACAATTTTGCTTGAACTTTCCAAAACTTTTTCTAAAATTTCATATTCATCTCCTTCAATATCAATTTTTAGTCCAAAATTTAAAGTTAATTTATTAACTTTAGAAAAAACTCCGTTAAGATCTATTTCTTTTCTATTTTTTATTTGGTTTGCTATTTTTAATTTAAAAAAATTTACTCTTTTATTATATATAAATTTTAAAAAAATATAATATTTTTTTACTACTTCATATAGTTGGGAAAATGTTCGCCTGAATGTAATAAATCTTCGTAAAACTTTGAGTATATTAGATAAATAAATTTTATGATTAACTGTATGATCATAAATTTGTAATGTATTCAAATCATTGTAATTTAAAAAATCGATTTCAAAAGAAAACTCTTCAGCCATTCCAAAAGATATAAGATGATTAACTTTCTCAACAACAGTTAGATCGATTATATATCCTCCATCTTGTTTGATGCCAAATCTAGTTAATTTTTTTGTTTGCTTGGGGCACAAAAAGTTATAGATATTAGGCAGTATTTTTTTTTTATTTTGCATACTTAATTATAATATATAGCATTATTAGTTATTAAAAAAAAATTTAATGAATGTCATATAATTTCTTGTATAAATTATTTTATAAAATTTTTAATAAAAATAAATACCAAGATATTAAAAATAAAAATAGAGCACTAGAAAGAATTAAATACTACAATTCACACATTTACAACAAAATCGTAGAAATACAAAAAAGAATAGAAAATAATAAAGAACTCTCATTTTTGCATTCAGGACATTTGGGGGACATAATGTATTCTCTTCCCGTGATTAAGGAATTATCTAAAAATCACACTTGCAACCTTTATATTCAAATCAATAAACCTATGGGTCCAGAATCATTAAATCATCCTTATGGAAGTTTTTTGTTAAGTAAAAAACCTGTAGACTTGGTAATGCCTTTACTAAATTCACAAACTTATTTGAACTCTATAAATTTTTATAATAATGAAAAAATTGATATTAATTTAGATTTGTTTAGAGACATGCCAATTAGTCTTGGGTTCCAAGAAATGAGGTGGTTTGCTCATATTTGTGGAACATATAACACAAGTATGGAAAACTCGTACCTATCAGTAGAGCCCCATAATTCTATAAAAAATAAAATTATAATAGTAAGAACTCAAAGATATAGAAATGATTATATCAATTACAAATTTTTAAAAAAAAATAAAAATTTACTATGTCTTGGATTAAAAACTGAATTTAATGAATTAAAAAATGAAATTGAAAATTTAGAGTTTTATGAATGTAAAGATTTTTTAGAAATGGCCCAAATAATTAAAGCTAGTAAATTTTATGTTGGAAACATGTGTTTTCCATATTCAGTAGCAGAAGCATTAAAAGTGCCTAGACTTCTTGAAGCTAGTCCGGAATTCCCATGTGTTTTTCCCAGCGGTCCAAATGCTTTTGATTTTTTCCATCAAAATCATTTTGAAAAACTGTTTAATAACTTTAATAATTAAGCTTAAATACAATTTATGCAAAAATTTATCAGACAAATCCAACCCGATATAGGAAAAGAAGAGCAATCATTAGTTAAAAAAGTGATTAAAACTACATTCTTAACAGAAAATATATTTTCAAAAAGATTTGAAGAACAAATACGAAAAAGAGTGAACGCAAAATATGCAATTGTCTTAAATAATTGGACTTCTGGACTATACTGTTGTGCAAAAGCTTTAGATTTAAAAAGAAATGATGAAGTGCTAGTTCCAAATTTAACTTTTGCCTCTTGTGTATCTTCGATGTTGTTAGCAAATTTAAAAGTGGTGTTATGTGAAATAAATGAAGATAATTATTCAATAAACTTAGACTTAGCTAAAAAATTAATTACAAAAAAAACTAAAGCTATAATGATTGTGCATCTTTTTGGAGAATGCTCAAACATAGATGAGATAAAATCTTTTGCACGAAAATATAAACTTAAAATAATAGAAGATGCTGCTCAAGCATTTGGAGGAACATATAAAAACAAAGCTCTAGGAACACTCGGAGATGTTGGCGGCTATTCTTTTTATGGAAATAAATCAATCACAACAGGAGAAGGTGGAATTGCTGTAACAAATAGTAAATCGATTGCAGAAAAAATAAGAAAATTAAAAAATTATGGAAGAATGAATAAAGGAACTTATAAACATTCGAGTGTAGGATATAATTTTAAATTTACTGATTTAAATGCTGCTATAGGATTAGCTCAATTAAAAAAGTTTAGTAAAATATTAGTCAAAAAGAAATTTATTGACAATTTTTACCGAAAAAAACTTGGGCATATAAAACAGATCCAATTCAGTACTCCTAATCAGTTTTCTAGACCAGTTTATTGGTTTACGACAATAAGAGCTAAACGTAAAGATAGTTTATCAAAATATCTTTTTAAAAAAGGAATCGAAGTTAGAGAATTTTTTTTCCCAATGCATTTTCAGGAAGCTTTTAAAAAAAATAGCAATGTTCTAAATAAAAAATATAATTTTAAAACTTCTATTAAGCTTTACAAAACTGGATTATGTCTTCCTTCATCACCAAACTTGAGCCTTAAAGAATTAAACTACGTAGCTAATTTAATTATTAAATTTTATAAATAAAGTTATTTGAGACTAACTGTTAGCTTAGAGAAGATTGAACTTTTTTAATAATAGTTTTGAATGCTTGCGGATCGTTATATGCAATATCAGCTAAAACTTTTCTATCTAATTTTATTCCTGACTTATTTAATCCATTAATAAATTTTGCATATGTTATTCCTTCAGCTCTTACTCCAGCATTTATTCTTTGTATCCATAAAGATCTAAATTCTCTCTTTTTAGTTTTTCTATCTCTATAAGCATACTGAAGAGCTTTTTCCAAAGCTTGCTTTGCAATACGAATTGTATTTTTTCTTCTACCAAATTGTCCTTTGACTTGTTTTAAGACCTTTTTATGTTTTGCGTGACTTGTGACTCCTCTTTTTACTCTCGACATATTATCCTCTTAAGCTATAGGGCATATATGACTTAACAATTTTTGAATCTTGTTTAGACATAATTGTTGTCCCTCTTTTTTTTCTTATTTGTGAATTTGTTCTTTTAATCATTCCATGCCTTTTCCCTGCCTGGCCCATTTTAACTTTTCCAGAAGCAGTTAATTTAAATCGTTTTTTTGCTGAACTTTTAGTTTTTAATTTTGGCATAAAATCAAGGCAGTTTATACAAAGTTTATATTTAATTTACAATACAATTACAAAGGCTGAATTATCATAATAATCTGCCTACCTTCAAACTTTGGCCTTACTTCTACTTTTCCCACTTTGGAAGTATCACCAATGATACGCTGCATTAACTGGTGGCCTAAATTCGTGTGTTGCATCTCACGACCTTTAAATCTTACTGTGAATTTAACTTTATCTCCTTTTTCTAAAAATTTTAATGCATTCTTTATTTTGAAATTATAATCATGGGTATCTGTAACTGGCCGCAGCTTAATCTCTTTCAAATTTACAGTTTTTTGTTTCTTTTTTGCTTTGTGAGTTTTTTTTTGTAATTCATACTTGTACTTACCCATATCTATAATTTTGCAAACTGGAGGTTTAGCGTTTGGTGAAATTTCAATTAAATCCAAGCCTTCTTCTTTTGCCATTTCTATTGCTTCTCTTGTAGGAAGTGTACCTAGATTTTTTCCATCACTACTTATAACTTGAACTTCAGAAGCATGAATTCTTTCATTAGCTCTAGGACCCCTAGGTCTTGTTCTTCTTTGAAAAAAATTTTTTTTTTGCAATGCCACTAATTTATTGGGAATTTATTTTTTTTTGATATTTGCATGATTGCCTCTTCTAGTGGAAGAACTTCTTGTTTTTCTGATCCTAGTTTTCTAATTGTAACACTATTATCTTTTAATTCTTTCTGCCCACAAATTAACAATAAAGGAACTTTAGATAAAGAGTGTTCCCGAATTTTATAATTTATTTTTTGGTTTTTTAAATCCACTTCTGTATTTATATCTGCTTTAATACATTGTTCAAATATTTTTTTTGCATAATTATCAAATTCTGGAGCTATTGGAATAACCACAACTTGCAAAGGAGCTAGCCATAATGGCAATTTTCCAGCATAATGCTCTATAAGTATTCCTATAAACCTCTCTAACGATCCAAATAACGCTCTATGCAACATTACAGGAATTTTTTTTGTCCCATCTTTATCAACGTATGATGCTCCTAACCTTGATGGAAGATTCAAATCTACCTGCAAAGTTCCACATTGCCAATCACGACCAATAGCATCTCTTAGTACAAATTCTATTTTTGGACCATAAAATGCACCTTCACCTTTATTAATTTCATATTGTAACTTTGATTTTTTAACAGCTTCTAACAAGGCAGACTCTGATTTGTCCCAAATTTTATCATCACCAACTCTTTTCTCTGGTCTGTCAGAATATTTTAATAAAACATTTTCAAATCCTAAATCTTTATAAATTTCTAATATTAATTTAGTTACGCTTAAACATTCATCAGTGATTTGCTCTTCTGTACAAAATATATGTGCATCATCTTGGGTAAAAGCTCTAACTCTTAAAAGACCATGCAATGCACCTGAAGGTTCATACCTGTGAACTTTTCCAAACTCTGACATCTTAAGTGGAAGATCCCTATAACTTTTAAGACCTTGGTTAAAAACTTGTACACAACCTGGACAGTTCATTGGTTTAATGGCAAAAATTTTTTTATCAGGAGTCTCGGAAGTAAACATGTGCTCACCAAATTTTTCCCAATGACCAGATTTTTCCCATAATGTTTTATCAAGCAACTCGGGAGTATTGATTTCTTTATAACCTGCATTTTTTTGCTTTAACCTCATATAATTAATAAGAATTTGAAATAACAACCATCCTTTACTATGCCAAAAAACAGCACCAGGGCTTTCTTCTCTAAAATGAAACAAATCCATTTCTCTACCTAATTTTCTATGGTCTCTTTTTTCTGCTTCTTCTAATCTTAGAAGATATTCATCTAATTCTTTTTTATTTGACCAACAGGTTCCATATATTCTTTGTAGCATTTCATTTTTTGAATCTCCTCTCCAGTATGCTCCTGAAACTTTTGTAAGTTTAAAAGCTTTACCGATTTTTCCAGTAGAGGAAAGATGAGGACCTTTACATAAATCATGCCATTTTCCATGATAGTAAATAGAAACCTCTTCGTTTTTAGGAATTTCTTTAATTATTTCTGCTTTATATTTTTCTCCGGCTTTTAAGAAATGTTTTATCGCTTCATCTCTATCCCATACTTCTCTTTTAGTTTTTTCATCTCGGTCAACAATTTCCATCATTTTATTTTCTATTTTTTTAAGATCTTCATCAGTAAAAGGTTTTTTTCTTGAAAAATCATAATAAAAACCATCTTGAATGACAGGGCCAATTGTTACTTGCGTGCCTGGAAAAAGCTCTTGAACTGCCATCGCTAATATATGAGCAGCATCATGTCTGATAATTTCTAAACCTTCTTTATCTTTTGCTGTGATTATCTTTACTTCAGCATCGTCAGTAATTGAAAAACTTAAATCTTTGAGTTTTCCATTAACGCTCATTACACAAGCTACTTTTGATAAAGATTTGCTAATTTTGTTTACTATTTCAAAACCATCAATTTTTTTAAAAAATGAAATCTTTTTACCATCTAACAATTTTATATCGGGCATTTATCTTGATAACTCTATCAATTTTTTATACTCAGTAAAGGTAGTGCGGCACATTTTGTCAACATCAAAACGTTTTAATATATTCTTTCTTCCTTCAATACCAATTAATTTCAATGAGTTATAATCTTTATTCATAATTGTGGTTATTGTTTCTGCTAAAGCGCTATGATCAGCACTCTTGACTAAAAAACCTGTTTTTTCATTAATAATCGTTTCTTTTGATCCTCCTATATTAGTAGCAACTATTGGTATTTCCATTGATTGTGATTCTACCGAAACTCTTCCAAAGGCCTCTGGTTCATAAGAACATGAACATACTAAATTTGCAATTCTGTAAGCAACAGGCATTTCTTCATAGTGGCCAATAAATCTGATGACTTTATTTAATCTATATTTTTCCACCAAACTAACAAGTTGTTTTTTATAAACATTTCTTCCTTGGTCTCCACCCAAGATAAGGCCTTCGAATGGAAGTGAGTTAGCGTTTTGAGAAAGTAAATTGAGCGCCTCTATAAATATTTTTTGGCCTTTCCAATAAGTCAACCTTCCAGGTAACAAAATAATAAATTTATTTCTATCCACGTTATATTGTTTTGAAAATTTTTCTAACTTTGCAGGAACTATCTTTTGAGGATTAAAATAATTTGTATTTATTCCCCTATAAATTACTAAAAGTTTTCTTTTATTACTTAAAAAAAAACTGCCATAGTTTTCATTAATATGAGAAAAGATAAAATTAGATCCAGCTATGACTAAATTAGATCTTACCATTACAGAATTATAAAATTTTTTAATATTATTATTAAAATTATATGTTCCATGAAATGTAGTTACAAATTTTCTACTTGTAATTTTAGTAGCAATTAAGCAAGACCATGCAGGAGCACGACTTCTTGCATGAACTATATTTATATTAAATAAAATTATTATGATAGAAATTGCTATTGCATTAAATAAGATTAAAATAGGATTCTTGGAATGAACTGGTAATCTAAATACTTTAACTTTTTTTTTTACAACGTACTTCAGTAAATTACCACCACTTGTGATTATGTATGACTTGCAGTTTTGTTCGGGCAAAAAGTGAGCCAAATCATAACACCCGGTTTCAGCACCTCCGTGACCTAATTTTGGTATAACTTGTAAAACTTTGATTTTGTTTTTCATAAATATAAAATATTATAAACTTGTAATATGAGTTATACAAAATCTAAATTTTTTTCAATAAACAGAAAAAAAAGAATTAAATATTTTTTTTTAAATAAAAAAAGCCAAATAACTGTAGTTTTTTTTCATGGATTTATGTCAGATATGATTGGATCAAAACCTGTGGCTATTCAAAAGTATTGCCAAATAGCGAAAGTAAATTTCATAAAATTTGAATATTCTGGGCATGGAAAATCACAAGGAATTTTCACTGAGGGAAATATTTCAAAATGGACAGCTGATGCTAAAAAACTAATAAAGTCAAAAGTTAAAAAAAATACAAAATTAATTTTCATTGGTTCTAGCATGGGTAGTTGGATTGCCTTTAACTTATTTCTATTATTTAAAAAAAAAATTATAGGATTCATAGGTATTGCTTCAGCTCCAGAATTTTTAGAAAGATTAATCTGGAAAAAATTTAGTAAAAAAATAAAAAAAATCATTATGAAAAAAAAAATTTATTATCTTAAGCACGGGGATTACAATTACCCAATTACAAAACAGTTAATTCTAGATGGAAGAAAAAATAAAGTTTTAAATAAAAAGATAAATTTAAATATACCTTTAGTTTTGTTTCATGGTTTAAAAGATGAAGTGGTTCCTTTAAATATTGCAAAAAAAATATTGGAAGTTTGCAAAAAATCAAAAAAAAAATTAATTAAAATTAAAAATGGGGACCATAGACTTTCTAGAAAAAGTGATTTAAAAAAAATATGTAAAGAGTTAAAACTTATAATTACTAATCATTCGTAAACCTTCTCTGTATGTTGGATATTTAAGCTTATAATTAAAAAATTTTTTCATTTTAATATTATTCACTTTTTTCGAATTTTTATAAAATTCTTTTAGTTGTACGTTATTAATTTTTCCTATTTTTATTTTTTTAGGCATGATCATTTTTGTAAGTTTTACAGCATACGTGGTTACTTCTTCATTTGAACAAGGAAAATCATCCGATATATTAAAAATTTCTCCTGAATAATATTTTTTAATAGATAAGGTTAAAATCTCCGCAATATCTTCTACATGTATTCTTGAAAAGTAATGATTACGCGTTTGAACTACTTTTTGTTTTCCTATTTTTAATCTTTTGATTAAGTTTTTTTCTATAGAATAGATTCCCGATAAACGGAATATTTGAACTGGTAAATTATAATTTTTATAATATTTTAACCAGCTTTTCTCACAAATTTTCCTTGCTATTCCTTTTTTAGTAATTGATTTTAGTTTTGTTTTTTCATCTACCCATCGTCCTTTATGATCACCGTAAACACTGGTTGCTGATAGGTATGTAACCCAATCAAACTTTCCTTTTTTAAAATTTTTATTAAAATTTTTTAATACAATATCTTCTTTATCTTTTGGCGGAATCGAAATTAAAACTTTATTTGAAGAGTTTAAATCATTTAACAAATCTTTATCAAATTTATTGTTTGAAAAAAAATAAGTTTTATAACTAATCCCTTTAAAATTCTTTATTTGTGTTTTTGTAGTGTTAGTAGCAATTAATTTAAATTTAATATTTTTTTTAATTAAATTTTGCACAAAATATCTTGCTACTTGACCAAAGCCGAAACAAAATAATTTAAAATCTTTTTTCATTAATTTTAAATTGCTTTAGAAATATTTGATTTGAAGGATATTGGGTTTGATAGTTTATTTAGCATTTCTTTTGGACAAATTTGTTGAAATTTCTTCACTTCATTATTAAAATTATCTAATATTCTATGTGCTATTTCAGATTGAGTTTCGATTAAATGTTCTGAAATTAAATCTTTTAAATGTAATTTCCAAAAATCTGTTTCAACTGCTTGCCATATTACTGATTCTGGGTTCACATAATTTTTAAATTCCTTATTAGGATCATAAACAAATGCCATACCTCCAGTCATGCCTGCTCCGAAGTTATCACCAACTTTACCTAATATAACAACACTTCCGCCAGTCATATATTCGCATCCATTTGAATCGCAGCCCTCAATGACAGCTTCTGCTCCTGAATTTCTAACAGCAAACCTTTCTCCTGATTGTCCTGCTGCAAAAAGTTTTCCTGAAGTAGCGCCATAAAGCACTGTATTACCAATTATAGTATTTTCATGACTAATAAGATTGCTTTCTTTAGGGGGGGTTATAACTATAATTGCTCCTGAAAGACTTTTTCCAACATAATCATTTGCATTCCCAATAACTTTTAATTTCAAACCTTTTATTCCAAAAGCACCTAATGATTGTCCCGCACAACCAAATAAATTTATTGTTATAAAATTTTTTCCAATTTTTTCTTTACTTATTTTTTTATAAATATAGTGCGATAATCGAGTTCCAATAGCTCTATTGGTGTTTCTAATTTTATAGTCTCTTTTAATATTATTTTTTTTGCCAATTAAATTTTTGATATCATCATAAATTTTTTCATCCAAAGATTCTGGAATTTTATTTATTAACTCTGGATTTGAATATCTTTTATTTTTACCGGGATCTGCTTGAACTAATAGTGGGCTTAAATCTAAATCATCTAAATTTGATGTACCTCTACTTACTTGTTTTAATAAATCTGTTCTTCCAATAATCTCTTTTAAATTTTGAAACCCAAGACTAGCTAATATTTCTCTAACTTCCTCGGCTATAAAGGTAAATAAATTTACTACTTTTTCTGGTGTTCCTGTAAACTTTTTTCTCAATTTTTCGTCTTGTGTACAAACTCCAACTGGGCAAGTATTAGAATGGCATTGGCGCACCATAATGCATCCCATTGCTACTAAAGATGTTGTTCCAATTCCAAATTCTTCTGCCCCCATCATAGCAGCCATAACAACATCTCTTCCTGTTTTAATACCACCATCAGTTCTTAAAGTGATCTTATGCCTTAAACCATTTAAAGTTAAAATTTGGTTTACCTCAGTAAGACCCATTTCCCAAGGTATCCCTGCAAACTTTACACTAGTTTGTGGACTAGCTCCTGTGCCTCCTGAATGCCCTGATATTAGAATTACATCAGCTTTTGCTTTAGCTACACCTGCAGCAATTGTTCCTATACCACTTGATGCCACTAATTTAACACCAACTCTAGCTTTTGGGTTGACTTGTTTTAAGTCATAAATAAGTTGTGCTAAATCTTCTATAGAATAAATATCATGATGAGGTGGTGGTGATATTAAAGTAACCCCGGGAGTTGAATATCTTAATTTAGCAATTTCTTTTGATACTTTAAAACCTGGTAATTGACCTCCTTCTCCCGGTTTTGCACCTTGAGAAATTTTTATTTCTATTTCGCTACAATTATTTAAATATTCAGTTGTAACACCAAATCTTGCTGATGCAATTTGCTTAACTTTAGAGTTAGAACTATCTCCGTTTTCTTTTTTAATAAATCTTTTTGGATCCTCACCCCCTTCGCCACTGCATGAAGCAGCTCCAATTCTATTCATCGCCACAGCTAAAGTCTCATGTGCTTCAGTTGATAAAGCTCCATGTGACATACTTCCACTTCCAAATCTTTTTCTTAAATTTGATATTGACTCAACTTCACCTATATCTATTGGTTTTCTTATTTTTTTAAAATCTAAAAGATCTCTCAAATTTATTATAGGCAAGCCATATATTTCGTTAGCATATTTTTTATAAGCTTTATAAGAATTAGAAGTTACAGCACTTTGTAATATATGAATTAGCTTTCCTTGATATTGATGGGTTTCTCCATTTCTTCTATATTTATAAATCCCTCCAATTGGAAGAATTGAAATATTTTTCCCGAAAGCTTTTTTGTGTAATTTTTTTATTTTTTTCTCTATACCAGCAATTCCTATACCTGATATTCTTGATACCATTCCTGGAAAATATTCTGCTACAATAGATCTACTTAGTCCTACAGCTTCAAAGTTGCACCCTCCCCTGTAAGAACTTAAGACAGAGATGCCCATTTTAGACATTATTTTTAGTAATCCTTTATCTACTGATTTTATATATCTTTGAACACATTCCTTAAACTTTATTTTTCCAAAAAGTTTTTTTTCAAATCTTTGATGTATTGAATCAAGCGCGATATAAGGATTAATTGTTGTTGCTCCAACTCCTAATAAAACTGCAAAAGAATGAGTATCTAAAACTTCGCTTGTTTGAACATTAATTGAAACAAAACCTCTAATACCTAAATTAATAAGTTTTGAATTTATTGCACCAATTGTAAGAGACATTGGTATAGGGGATTTTTTTTCATTTATTTCTTTATCACTTAAAATTAAATGTTTACATCCTTCCCTAACTGCCGTTTCTGCTTCCAAACGTAACTCGTCTAATCTTTTTTTTAAACTTCCTGATATATTAAATGTACAATCTAAAACTCTTATATTGTCTTTAAAAAATTCTAAAAATTTTTCAAACTGTGAGTTAGACAAAACTGGACTTTCAAGTACATAGATATTTTCTTTTGTTAAATTTTCAAAATCTAGAATATTACCTGTGTTTCCGAAACGTGTTTTCAAACTCATAACTTCATTTTCTCTTAAAGAATCAATTGGAGGATTCGTAACTTGACTAAAATTTTGTCTAAAAAAGTGAGATAAAGGTCTGTACCTATCTGATAGTACTGCAACAGGAGTATCATCCCCCATAGAGCCTACTGCTTCTTTCATGTCTTCTACCATTGGATGTAGAATAAGTTCTAAATCTTCAATACTCATTCCAGCTATAAATTGTCTTCGTCTTAATTCCTCATCTTTAAAAATAAATTTTTCTTTTGTAGTATGAAATTTTTTATCTAGATCAATTATTTGCTTATTATATTTTTTATAATTTTTAGATATTGTGTCTTTAAGACTTTTGCTATCATAAATTTGACCATTATCTAAATTTACTGCAATAGCTTGGCCTGGACCTAGTCTACCATTAAAAACAATCTTCTCATTTGGAAATAAAATCATGCCAGTTTCTGATCCAGCAAATAAAAGTTTATCTGACGTAAGTGTATACCTTAAGGGTCTTAATCCATTCCGATCTTGAGCTGCAATTATCCATTTTCCATCTGTAGCAGCAATAGCTGCTGGTCCATCCCAAGGCTCTATTGTGCTATTTAAAAAATTGAAAAGTTGTTGGTGAGATTTTGAAACAGTTTTTCTTCTTTTTGACCAAGCGTCAGGTATAAGCATAAGCTTTGCAAGAGGAACAGATTTTCCTGCTCTAATAAGCAACTCAAAGACATTGTCTAAGGCTGCCGAGTCTGAATTGCCATCAACTATAACAGGTTTTAAATCTTCAATATTTTCGAAAAGCTTACTATTCATGTTTTGCTCATGAGTTTTCATCCAATTAATATTTCCTTTAATTGTATTAATCTCTCCATTATGAGCTAAAGTTCTAAATGGTTGAGCTAAATCCCATCTAGGAAAAGTATTCGTAGAGTACCTTTGATGAAAGATTGCAAACTTAGAAACAAATCTTTTATCCAATAAATCAGGATAAAAATCGGATAAAAATTCTGCTAAAAACATTCCTTTATAAATAATAGATCTAGAACTAAATGAAGATATATAAAAATCTTTAATTTTTAAAGAATTAGATAGTTTTTCTATTTTTTTCCTAATAACAAATAAATCACGCTCTAAATCTTCATTTTTTAAATTTATATTATTAGATTTAAAAATTACTTGAACAATTTCTGGCCTGTTGCTCTCAGCTTTAACTCCAAGAACTTTAGTATTGACTGGAACCTGTCTCCATCTATAAATGTAGTAATTTTTACTAAGAAGCTCATTTTCAATAACTGTTTTGCACTTTTCTTGAGATGTATAATCATTTCTTGGAAGAAAAATCATTCCAACACAAATTTCACCTTGATCATGACGTCTACCTGCGTTTTCAATTCTTTCTTTAAAAAAGTCTTTTGGTATTTCTAAGTGAATTCCTGCTCCGTCTCCTGTTTTACCATCAGAATCTACTGCTCCACGATGCCAAACTGCTTTTAAAGCTTCTATTGCAAACTCTACAACTTTTCTAGATTTTTTACCGTCTGTAGAAGATACAAATCCAACCCCACAAGCATCATGCTCGTCTCTGGAATCATATACTTTTTTTTGAACTAATTTTATTAGGTTTTTTTTGTATAGTTTCATTTTACGCTACTTTTATTTTTTTTAATTGCTTAGTTTCTAAATATTTTTGAATTGATACTGCTGCATCTCTTCCATCTTTAATTGCCCAAACCACCAAAGATGCTCCTCTTACTATGTCTCCAGCAGCAAAAACTCCCGGTATATTTGTTTCCATAGACTTCATATTAGTTTTTATAGTTCCCCATGAAGAAACTAAAAGTTTTTTTTCTTTAAACAGTGCTGGTAAATCTTCAGGAATGAATCCAAGAGCTTTGATAACAATATCCGCTTTTATCTGAAAAGTTGAGTTTGGTAAAGATTCTGGTTTTTTTCTTCCTGATGAATCAGGTTTTCCAAGTTTCATTTTTTCAATTAATAATGAAGAAACTTTTTCAGATCCAATATATTTTTTAAGATTTGATAACCACATAAATTCTATACCTTCCTCCTCAGCATTATTTACTTCTCTTGCTGATCCTGGCATATTTTCTTTATCTCTTCTATAAATACACTTTACTGATTTTGCATTTTGTCTTATAGCTGTTCTAACACAATCCATTGCTGTGTCACCACCACCTATGACTACAACATTTTTATTATCTGCATTAAGTTTTCCATTTTCAAATTCTTTTACGCTATCTCCTAAACCTTTTCGATTTGATGCAGTAAGAAATTCCATTGCTGGAAAAATATTTTTTAAATCTGAGCCTGGTAAATTAACTTCTCTTGGTTTATAAACTCCCGTTGCTATAAGTATAGCATCGTGCTTTTCTCTTAGTTCTTCAAAAGTTTTATCTTTCCCAATTTCAATATTTTGACGAAATTTTATTCCACAATCTTTCAAAAAATTAGTGCGCCTTTCAACTACAAATTTTTCTAATTTAAAATTTGGTATTCCATAGATCAACAAACCTCCAGGTCTATCATAACGATCGTAAATTGTTATTTGGTAACCAAATTTTCTTAATTCTTCAGCACACGCTAAACCTGCTGGACCACTTCCAACAATACCGATTGATAAATCTATTTCCTTTTTAATTTTAATTGGTTTTATCCAACCTTTTTCCCAAGCTGTGTCTGTAATATATTTTTCTACAGAACCAATAGTTACTGTTCCGTGGCCTGATTTTTCAATAACACAATTTCCTTCACAAAGACGATCTTGTGGACAAATTCTTCCACAAATTTCTGGCATATTATTAGTGCTATGTGCCAACTCATTCGCTTCTTCAAGTCTACCTTCTGCAGTTAATTTTAACCAATCAGGAATATTGTTGTGTAAAGGACAATGAGTTTGACAAAATGGTATTCCGCACTGGGAGCATCTACTCGATTGCTCTTTTGCTTTTTCATTAATAAACTCTTCGTACACTTCTTTAAAATCATCAATTCTTTTTTCAACTTTTCTTTTTTTTGGAGTTTGTTGAATAACATCCACAAATTTAAGCATTTTTTCTGACATAATTATTTTTTTCTTCTCTTTTTTTATACCAATATAATTGTGGCTAAAAGCATTTTTAGGTCATAGTTGTTGACCTAAAATACGGAAAATATAGATAATTTGTCATTTATATTGCATAACAGCTATGCAATACTGCTGTCACATGCTTTCCTCTATAGAAATTTTAATACTATCTACAATACAAGGTATTTCGGAATTTTTGCCAGTGAGCTCCGCGGCACACCTCGTTTTAATTTCTAAATATTATGCTTTTAATAATCAAAATTTATTAATTGATATTTGTTTACATCTTGGGTCTCTATTAGCAATCATCACTTATTTTGGAAAAGAATTATTAAATTATTTAAAAGATAAGAATTTTTTAATCAAAATACTTTTGGCTACTATTCCAATCGTTCCTGTTGGGTATTTTTTATACCAAACTGGATGGATTGAATATTTAAGAAGTTTAGAAGTTATTGCTTGGATGACCTTAATATTTGGAATGCTTTTATATTTTAGCGATCAAAGAAAAATAAGTAGTAAAATTGAAACTGATTTTACTAATAAAACAGCAATTATTTTTGGCTTATATCAGGTCTTGGCTTTAATACCTGGTGTTAGTAGAGCTGGAATTACAATCACTTCTGGAAGAATGTTAGGTTTCAGTAGGTATGATTCTGCTAAAATTTCATTTTTGTTAGCAATACCAGTATTAACTGCAGCAAGTTTTCTAGGGTTGTACAATATTTACAAAGCAGAAAGTGCTGCTCTCAATTTCTTAGCTATTATTGCTGTAATATTTTCTTTTATACTTTCATATTTTACAATAGCAATTTTCCTGAATTTTATTAAAAAATTTAGTTTAAAAATATTTGTGGTATATAGAATAGTTCTTTCTATAGTTTTATTATCTATAGTCTATCTATAATTTTTTTTATAAATGGGAGCAATTTGTGAAAGCAAAACCCCAATTAGTATAAGCATACATCCTACTAGATTATTTATTCCTAAAATCTGATCTAAAATAATCCACGCAGCAATTGTTGCGAAAACCGCCTCTAAGGAAAAAATAATTGCAGCTGCTGATGCGGTAATATTTTTTTGAGCATAAATTTGTAATGTAAATGCAATCCCACCAGATAAAGCGCCTGCATAAATTATTGATATAGATTCATTTAATATATTTGCAATTGTTATTGTTTCAAAAAATATTGCAAAAATGATTGAAAAAAAAGCAACTACTAAAGCTTGCAAGGAACCAAAGAATAGAGGTAAATTAAAATTTTTAATAAAAATTCCAATAAATATTATATGCAAGCTCCAAAAAAAAGCACAAAGTATAACTAAACTATCTCCTAATCTAATTGTTGCATTAGAAAAGTCGCTTAAAAAATAAACTCCTACAATACAAAATAATGTTGCTGGCCAAATACTCCAGTGTATAGATTTAGAATAATAAAAAAAAAGAATAATTGGA
>Ga0114997_10001200_pt1 | contig 21663 bp, 7 predicted proteins | sample ArcticOcean_MG_C_2_FD_87045 | JGI IMG/M metagenome (GOLD analysis project Ga0114997, IMG submission 87045) | Marine microbial communities from western Arctic Ocean - ArcticOcean_MG_CB4_136 | ecosystem: Environmental > Aquatic > Marine > Oceanic | place: Arctic Ocean: Canada Basin | collected...
AACATCATCATGGGCAGACCTGTTGTCTTCTTTTATTTTCTCTATCTCCGTAAATACCTGTTCAATTTGGTATTCCAATAGCTTTAATATTTCTTTAGTTGTTTGATTTTTACTCGCTGCCATAGTTTATTATCACTTACTTTTACCTATTTTTTATAGTTCTTTTCTTTATTTTTCTCTTTTCTATTTTTCTTCTATTGGGTGAGGTTAATGGGTTTTTAACTTTTGGAGTGTATGTTTTAACCTCAGGACCACCCCAATTTTCCATTTGCTCAACAATACCACCTGATGGTTTATTGTCATAAAAGTTATAATGGTTCCAACCAAAAAAAATCATCACCCTCTGGTATGTCTTATAGTCTCTTCCATATCCATCAACCGCAACACCTATTTGATCAACTAATTTAACCACCCTATCTGTTGGTAGTCCATATACAAGCGATGGACCTTCAATTAATAGATCTTTAACCTCACCTTTTCCTAACCCTCTTACTATCTTCTGTCCTTTACCATATTTTGTTTTTAACCCTGGTGATACAGCTAGAAGATTTTGTTGTGCTTGGTAGCTATTACCTCTGTAAATTTCTAAAGCAATATTTTTAACGACAGACAATACACCCCCTAATATTCCTGTGCCTCGCATTATAGAATCTAGAACACTATTTAAATAATCCTCCTTTTTCTTCACTGGCACTTCTTCCTCATCACCCGCCATCATAGCTAATATACCTTGCTGTAAACCTTGAAAAAGGAAATGTTGATAACCTAAATACATACCAAGTCTACCAGCTTGTATTGTTCTACTAGTATTTAAATCATGATACCCACCGCCAGGCTTTTTAACACGCCTTCTGTTTTTCAGGTCTATTACTAATTTTTTACCCATCCTAGTATACTGCATTGTAACATTCTGAAAGGATAAGAAAATTCTACCCATAACGCTAGCTTGCTGTTGTGATATTAAATCTGCTCTAGCAGACTGTTGCGTTTCCTCAGCTCTCTCCCTTAAATCCCTTATCGACATATTATGTGCTTGGTTTTCTGATTTACCTTGCTTTACGTACGTGTTGAATCTATTTCTATAGAAAGCTGCACCACCTAAAGCAATAGCAAAACTATCCGCGGATTTTGTTAGATAATAACCAGGCTTTTGAAGTTTCTCGGATAAATTCCAAAAGAAATCTTTACTACTATCAACGCCTTCAATTATCTCATTCATAACTATATCTTGCTTACCTCTTGATCGCCTTGCTCTTAAAAATGGACTATTCCATATCATCGACAAATCTTTTTTAAATTGTTTAAAATCAGCAAACCTAGCTATAGCATTTACTGGGTTGTTATCACCCATCATATCTATAAAGTTTGTGAAAGATGTAACCTGAAGTATTGCTGATCTTACGTTAACAAACATAATATTACCAATACCAGCATTTAACCACCTAATCCAAGGGTTATTTAAATTTTCAGCATTTCTATTAACACCTTTTTCCATTCTATAGAATATATCTTGTAGAGCAGTTTTAAATTCAGTGCCATATATAGCCTCTATTTTATTTAAGTTTTCCGCGGTAAAAATGTTCTTTTTATTTTCAAAGAATTCTTTATAAAACACCTTTCTAGCATTACGCATTGAACTTGTTATATCGCTATCTATATCACCATCTTTCCAATTTTTATTTGGTTTAGAATATTCTACCGTAGCTTTTAAGTTTTTGTTACTATACACATTTTGCATTAATTGATCAGCGAAGTCCTTAACTTTACTATCTTTATTAACTTTATCAATTGTGTCTTTTATTGATTTTGCATTACCAGGAATATCATAACCTAATTGATCATATATATACATTCTAACAGCGTCTTGTGTTGTATATATACCAGAGTATTGTTCAGTTAGTTTCTTTCTAAAATCACCTCCAAAAGCTTTATATAATTTCTCTAACTGATCTGTCATTAACAACTTAGAAGCATCTGATGCTCTTTCTCCTCTAGCATACGGTCTTAAAATAGCTTCTTCAAACCATGCTATATCTGCCTCTCCTTTTCTCCCTTTTCCTGCTATATGGTTATTCCATAACCCACGTAAATCCTCTGCTGAAGGTGGAACAAATATCACGTTTGTTTTATCTCTAAAATCTATTATTCTTTTATACCAAGGTTTGACTTTACCAAAATATTTAGCTTCATCACCGGATAGCTTTTCATTACCAACAAACTCGCTATCTGGATTATTTTCATCTAATATAGTATTTAATGTTTTTGGCGTGTATGAATTACTTATTTCACTTCTAGCTTGGTATAATTTCCCTTTAACGTCTAAAACATCTAGCGCTTTCTTGACAGCTTCAACGTTTTTAATTTGATCGTCAGCAAATAAGAAATCATTATAACCTTCTTTAGCAGCTTTTTCAGTGATCCAATCGGCTTTAGCCTCTGGTCTACCGTCCTCTAACCCAATAATATTTTCTTCTTTAATGTCTAGTCCAACTCCTTTTAAAAATGCTTGTATTGCTGCGGATGATTGTTGTGGTCTTGCTGTTAATATAAATATATCTGTATTTCCAAATTTCTCTTTTAATGATTTTGCTTTATTGAAGAATGGTCCTTTTTTAGCCTTCTTAACTTCATTGAATTGTGAAAAATCATATGACTTAACCATATCAGCTACTGTCTCTGCGTGTTGAGCAAATTCAGCTGGTGTCCATTTTATTATCTCCCCGTCTTTCATTTCCACTATAACCCTAGAATCAGAGGTTGCTAGTGTATCATCAAAATCTATAACACTAATACCTTTTCTTGGTTTATTAAGGTTGTTCATTGCTGAGTTCCAATCGTTTAATTTCCCAGCATTAATTGAATATGAATTACTTATCTTACTATATTCTTTAGCATTAACTTTAGGGTTTTCAAACAACTCCCCAAGTATTTTTTCTTCTGCATTAGGATCAATGTTTTCTATAGCACGCCAGTCTTCTCTTCCATAAAATTCTGAATTATAATACATAGCTACTGCGTTATCTCCAAGTTTAAATGACTTACCCATAGAATCTTTAAAACGCTTACTGATAACGGTGTCCATTGTTTTTGGTATTATAGCTACAACATAAGAATCAAATAACTTTTTAATTGCTGTTGCATCAACTTTAGTATCTTTATTGGTAAAATGATCTGCTAATTGAATAGCAGTAAACTTCCAAGGTGGACGATGCTCATACCTTAATTCATCATTTTTAAAATTCTCTATGCCTTTAACTCGCCATTGTACTCTAGCAGCCATTCTACCCATAGAGCTAGGATTACTACCTAGTGCTACCAATGTCATAGCCATCTGATTTTCATTATTTAGTTTTGAAACGTAACCTAGATAGTTTATCATTTCATCTTGATGTTGTTTGGCTTCATCTTTTGATACTTGATGATCTACTTTTCTACCCTTTGCTACTGTTCCATTGAAGTTTTGTGTATCTTTTCTTGTAATCCAACGTTTAAACACCTTTTTCTTTTTACCGTCTTTACCAATTACTTCTACGTCCCTTCCAGCTTCCTCGTTAATCGTTATACCATCATAATTAATCCTCCACCCACTTTTAGTTTTTGTTGTAGGTACATGAACACCGGAAATTTTATTGAGAACGTTATCCACCCAATCTTTTACGCCTGTAAAATATTGATATCTTGGCTCAGCTTTTTTCCATGATTCTTCAATTTGTTTTTTGAGTACATCTTTACCACCTAAGTCTTCAATTTTTTTAATGTCTTTCCCTTCTAATATAGCTCTTAACTTTCTACCATCCGAACTTAGTTTTTCATAAACACCATTTTTCTTTCTATAGTCTTTGTTATTTTTGTAAAACTGTAATGTTATTGGATCTAAACCCCTACCTATTTTAGCAGACGTAGTGTTATGACCCATGTGGAATTTAAGTTGATTTTTTATGATCTCAGCTTTTTTCGGTGTATCTGTATGCTCTTCAATTAGATCTTCTACATAACGCCTTTGTTGATCTCTGTATGTACCAACTTCATTGTTATCTGTAAGGTTGTCACCAAGAACAGATATAGACGTTTTGGTATTCATAAAAGACGTCATAGCTTCAGGAACTGTCATATCCTGTAGTTTGTTTGTTATAAAGTTATCTAATGGTTCAAATTCTATACCAAATTTTTTATGTATCACATCAGCATGCACCCAGGTTCTTCTAAGCTTTTCTACTTCCTTTATAATACCATTTATTTTAGGGAAGTCTTTACCATACACATTGAATATTGCTTTATTAACGCCTACACCCTCGTCAAGTTGTTGTGCAACTTGATCAATTTGACTATCAAATATCAATTGATCTTTTGGTGTTAATTCTGAATAACTATTTGATATTATAGACATTCTACCTCTATCAGTTTGTCTGATGATTTCATTTTGGAAACCTTCTTCAACCATCATATCCTGAACCTCTCTCGTGTCCTTAAACCTATGCATTAAGGTTTTTTCTATTGCTTTTTTTATTTCTCTTCTTGCTACTGGATTTTGTTCTGCATCTAACGCGCTGAGTAACTTGTTATAAGTAATAATATCATCTTTTAACATTTCCATACCCACCTCTTGAGTTACCATAACTGCAGCTCCTTCTTTTGAACTTTGCATCCAAGTCGATACATCAGCTGGATCTTTAAAGAAGCGTGATAAAAATTCAGTATCAGTCATTTGCTTTACAGCATTATTATCCACGGTTGAATACTTAAGATTAGATGATATACCAGTATCAGCCATTTTAACACTATCAATTTCACTTATTTTTTTATTTTTCCATTGATCATGAGGAACAAAATTTGGTTCAAATATTTTTACTTTATATAGCTTTCCGTTTCTAACAACATCTCTTGTTACGAGCTTACCATTCTCGTCTACCTTCCATTTTCCACCAACTGATTTTTGTACAACCTGTGGGAAGTTATTCATTAAATATGTTTTTGATGCTCTTGATAATATTTTAGATTTATTTTTCTTTAGATAATCTTTTAATGCTTGTTTAGTACCAAATTGCTTTGAAATAGCTTTAACAGCAGGTGATCCCTTTTCACTTAAATCACGAAGAACGTATCTTATAAATTCTTTTTTAGTTTTATTTAAATTTCCTAAATCAGCTGTTAATTTTTTATTAAATAAACTTAAACTATCAAATAGAATTTTTTCAACATGTTTTATTGCGGCGGGATCAATGTTTAAATCTTTAGCAAAACCTTGTGTTTCTTCTAAAACTTCTTCAACTAAGCTTTGTTCTACCGCTGCTATCTCTTTTGCTTGTTCAGCGTCAACTGTTTTAATTCTCTTTCTCTTTTTTTCTCTAACATAAATATCACCAATTCTATAGCCGTACTCTCCCATAATCCAACCAAATAAAGATGTGACATCTTTTGGTAGGTAATTTGGATCAAAACGTCTGAATGTACTTATTAATTCAATGTGCGCCTCTTGAAGAAATTCCTTTGGATCATAACCATAAGGTCTTTTAGCTTGAATAAAAGCGTCTAATGATCTATCATTTATCACTTTATTCAATATATCATCAGCAATTGCATCACTCCAAATAAATTTACCATCCTTATCTTTAGGCATATACTTATCAACTCTTGCCCTTACTTTAGCAAAGTCATCTTTTGATGGAGCATCTTGTGTTGTTTCAGACCCACTAATTGATGAACTAGCTTTTTTATCGCCTTTTACCTGTGGGTCTTTCAACCCTTCTAATGCGCTTATATCTTTTTTCTTTATTGTTCCATCGGCTAGTTTTTTTCCGATGCCATTTAAATAAGCAATAACGTGATCTGAATTTTTCCAATCCATATCAATCTCTTTATTAACTATTTTAGAGAATGTATCATTGATCATAAACCCAAATAAACCAGCAAACCCGTTATCATTCTCTGTAAACTTAAACTGTCCTGTTCCTATTTCTTCTAAAAATTCCGATATAACTTCCCTTGGATCTAATACTTCAACATTTCTTTTTCCCAACCCTTTAATATCAATATTTCTATTCATTCTACCAGCGTTCTCCTCTATTCTGTTTAACACGTCTGGAGAGTATTTTTTAAGGTAATTCATTATTTGTTTTGCCATTGGGTCAAAAGCACTTGCCTCCATTGTGCCTAAGGCTTTATAGAATATACTATGTCCAATCTCGTGAGTTCCTATTTTTCTTTTACTGTTATTTGCTGCGTTCTCATGAAATATCCAGTTTAAAGATGTACCATCGTTGAGTTCTACTTCAAAGCCATTTTGACTACCATCTTTTATTTTCTCGGATAACTTGTTAATTTCTGACTTAGATAGGTTTAACTTTCCTTCTTCAACTAACATCTCTAATTGTTTAATAGCATCACCTTCTTTTCCCTTTTCAAACAATTGCGTATCTAGTTTTATACCAAGATTTTTTGCAACATCTTTTTTGTTGTTAACATCTAGCTTAACTTCTTCAAGATAAAATATCTCCTCAGCTTTTTTATCAATTTGCTCTTGATTTGCTGTTGGGCCTAAATCCTTTTTAGCTTGATCATTAATCCTATTATACCTCTTTTCATCTGCACTTTCTAATAATACAAATTTATTACCCCATGCTTTAGGATCTTTAAACCTATCCCTTTGCGACTGAAGTGTATCCCATTGTTTTTGATACTTTGCTATCATTCTAGCTTCTAGATCTTTACCGTAACCCTTTTCTTGTAGTTCTTTAACTTTATTTTTTATTTGCTCCTGTTTCATAGTGGCATCGTTAAACCACATGGTAGCTTTCTTTTCTAGCTGAAGACCATTATTAGCATCTTTTATTAATTTTCCTAATTCTACATCTTTTGCTTCAATTAATTTAGTATACTCTTTATATTCAGTATCGGTTTTTTTAATACCTTTAAATCGTAGTTTATAACGTTCTGCTTTGAGTTTATCTGATTCTTTTATTTTCTTTCTAACCTCTGAGTGTTGAGCGTGATCTGAGAAGTGAGCATTATATCTTCCAGCCATATAAGCAGAGCCCCCAAAAGCACCTCCAAACATACCACCTGAAAATAAAGAGTGTCCCATGTTTTCCATTAATGGTCTTCCGTCTATCCAGTTTTGCATAAATGTAGCTGTGCCTTCACCTATAGCCTCTAAAGCAGGTGAATATACAAAACTCCTTGATATAGACTGTTCTTTAGAGAATTGTTTCATAGTGTTAAATAAACCTCTCTTATTGTATTTACCACTGGACAACATTTTCTTTGTTCTATTTAACAAAGGTATTGAAGTTAATGCTTCTGTTCCAACGTCTACTGCTGCATGTGCCGCTGACCACAGCGTTTTATAACCTTCACTGTACTGTTTGCCCGTCATTAGCTCTTCATATTCATATTCTGCTCTTCTATCACCAGCCATTGTTAAAAACATTAACGGTGTACCAGCATAACCTAAAGACGCCATAGCTATAATAGGTGCTTGCATTGCCACTTCTTGCATAAGAAACTTCCCAAACATTTCAGGGTTTTCCCAAGAGAAAGATGAATATTTTCCAACACCAAACGCTACGTTTTGTTGAAAAAGATCCGTTTGTTCATTTTGCCATATCTTTACATCTTCATCGTTCTTATCAAAATACTCTAAGAATTCCGTTCTATTTTTATTGTATGTAGCTTTTTCTTCTTCCGTCCACGTTTTAGCATTGTAATTGTAAGTATCATTAGCCGTCATATTACCTTTTTGCTCAGGGTCATTTACGTTTCTTTGCATTTCCCATGGTTTATCTGGTACAATACCCTTGTATACTTGTCTAGCCAAGTTATTAGTACCCGTTGTTAAGAAAGTCGATGTACCAGTTACTATTGAATTAACAAATTTTCTTCCATCATTATAATCTCTTCGCAATAAATCCCATTGATCACTAGAATTAGTTATTGTTTCTATCCTATCTCCAATTTTATTCTGCGATTTGCTTAAAGCATTAGATTGTTGTCGTATTTTGTGTGATTTATATAAGTATTCTTGAAAAATACTCGCGGGGATTTCCTTGTCCCCTATGATAAGTGTTTTTTCCCCTTCTTTTGCTACTGGAGGAATAAAGTTTGGATCTTCTATATTTTTTTGAAAATTTAATACATCTCCTAATTCTTTTGATGCTTGAAAATCATTAACTATACTGCTTAAAGCATCATAATCAGTTTGTAAATTTTGTGCGTCAGCATTGTTATATTTTTCTTTTGCTGCTAATCCTAATATCGCTTGTCTTTCTTCATCGTCTCTGAAAAAGCCTTCATTTAATTTTAATACTCTTTTTCCCAGCTGCTCTTTTAATATCTCTCCATGCTTAGCATTCTCTAATGCTTTTTCGTAAAATTCATCACTATCAGTATCAAGATTAGGATATTGTTTTTTTGTTTGTTCTATATACTCTGAATATGGATATGTAAAAATAGTTTTCATTATGGGAATTTTTCCCGATTTCTCATCTTTTACAGTTTTTTCTTGTCTATCAAAAACACTTTTATCGGTAAACCTATTATCAAATTCATCTTTTTCCTCGTCAGTTAATGCAGTGACTTTATTAAATTCTTCATACTTAGCTACACGTTCAACTCTACTTTTTTCAGCTTGCATTAACAACTCTTGTAATTCCTCTTGAGGTATATCTTCAATTTGACCATTAATAGCATCAATTAATCCCTGGGGATTATCTGAAAGTGCTAAGTCACCTACATCAATCTTATCACCATTTTTGTTGATCATTAAAAGTTCCCTGTCTCCACTTTCTTCGTTTCTTTCAAACTTTAAGCCAAGATCTTTATACGAACTATTTAGTTGTGTGATTTTTTTATCAAAAGTTAACTTATCCCAGTACTCTTTGTCACTAGTTTTTATTTTGTTACTATCAGTAGATTCAAACTCAACACCTTCTTCTTCTTTGTTAGTACCAAATAGTGTGTTGTGGATTTTTTGTAAGGTTATTGATGGACCCTTTTCAGTATCATCTTCAGTTTTTTCAGCGAGTGCGAGGTTAAAGTAATTAGTATTAACATCTAAACCTTGTGGTTTAAGAAATGTTCTTTCAAAATCATTTTTAAAATCAATAAGATCATCACCATACATACCCTGCATTCTTGTTACCTCAGCATCGGTTAACTCATATTCACTACCATGCTTATTATTAACAATTCCACCGTAAGTACCGTATAAGTATCTTATTGATTTCGCTAGTTGTTTATTTTCATTACTCATAATTTCCTAGTATTTAGTCCTCACCAGTCCCAGATCCACCTAAACCAAGGTTACCCTCTTCAGAACCTCCTGCGCTCTCTATTAGTGATCCAGCTAGGAAGTTTGAAATAGCAGTATGGAAAGCAGATTTATCACCAGTGTATTCTAACTCGAAATCTTGGTCTTTAGACACATATTTTGTGCTTTCCTTTGTTTCCTGCCCTACCGCCTTAGTCGTTGTATCATCAGTTGCAGTTGTTGTTGATGGTGCTGACCAGGATAGTTTTATAACATCACCTTTAATTAAATTTACTCTTTTGGATGGTGGTCCAGTTTCCGTGGAATTAAATATTTTAGTATAGTTAACACTTAATTTAGCCCCAGTTTTACCTCCATCATTAACTCCAATTAACATACCAGTAAGCCTTTTAATATCAATTGGTTTATTTGTATTGTATCGACCAGTTTCTACGCCTTCAAAGTTTAATGCTCTAGCTACTAAATCAGATACTTTAGGTCCTTTTTCCCCGTACTTCTTCATCATTTCTCTATTAAAGTCTACAAGATCTTTTTGTGTTTCAGATCTACTTGCCGCTTGATTTTTATTTAATTTATTGTTAACTTGGTCACCCATAACATTTCTCATAAACCTCTTGGCACCATGTTCTAAATAGTTAGATATTGGCATTGTTTTAGCTGCACCACTTGGATCTTGATATGAGTTTAAATAATTTACAACTTTATTTAAATCATCACCATCTACTCCACCTTCTTTAAGAGACTCTACAAGGTTATTCCTTGCGTCACTACCTTCTGCAAAAACATCTTTATCTAAAATAAAATTGTGATCATTAAACCATTTTCTTTTCATTCCATGGGTTGGATCAATCTCTTTCTTTTGACTTTCTAACTCCTTTATCCTTTCTTTATCAGGTTTTGCTTGGATAACCTCCTGGAAAATTTGCTCATCTATATCCTTGTTGTGCTTTATAATATCTGGCATTCCTCCCTTTTCGTCTCTTCCGCTAGTCAACCCGTGATTTACATCATTTGGATTTGTTTTGCTATCTTCGAAAATTCCCTGATACATTAGTTGCATTATTTGAGATTCATCACTATTAAAATAATTACTCGTTTTAACGGTACCATCCTCCCCGATTACTTCTCGAGACCAGTTTATTGCCCAATCTCTCCAATCTGCGTCCTTGAAATGACCAGTACCTGCTGCAATCGCAGCGCTAAGAGCGCTTTGATCTATTGAATATGTTGTTTCACCAGTGTCTGGGTCTGTATTCAAGATTGTATAATCCTGGAAATTCTTAACTACTATGTCATTTATCTTATTTATTTCTCCTGGTATTTTCGCATTTCTTAATTCTGGTTGCATTTTTGATAACTCAGACATGAATTTTTCAGTACCATCTTCTGCTATAATAATAAGGTTACCTTTTTTATCATACTTAGTTTTGTTTCGAGGGTCCATAAACTTCTTATATTCTAACATCTGATTTTCATCGTTATGCCCTGATAATATACCTAACTCTGTCTCATCGTTGTATAATGCATTTTGTAATTCTTTGTATAATGATTTTTGTTTTCCAGCTTTTGTAATGTATCCTTTTATCTGACCAGCTTCAATTCTCCCTTCAAGACCTGCCGCACTTGTATCTGTTGATTTTCCCCACCCAACAGTTTTTGTGTTTTTTACATTACCATCTTTATCATATTTCTTTTTTTCTGTTATACCTCTTGATTTTAACCAAGCATTCCTGTAGTCTTGTACTAAACCCCTTAAGTCAGCCGCTTCACCTGCAACCTCCTGTCCTCCGTATGTTGATCCATCTAATTGATGCCCTTGCATTTCACCACCTTCAAAAACAGCTTCGTTCTGAGCCTCTTCCATAAATGTAGCATAGTCAGTTTTGTTAGCCGCTATTCTTTCATCTATTTTATCGAACTGCTCTTTATGAATACCAAGCCAACCTTTCATCCTAGAGCCCATTCCCTTAGAGTAATCTACAAATGGTTTACTAAACGGTGAACGTTTTGTATTGTTTCCTGCACTATATGGATTGCCATAATTGTAACCACCTCTCCTATTTGCCATAATTTTTAATTTTAATTTTTATTTTTTATTAGAATAATCCTGATAAAGGACCTTTACCCTCTGAGCCCATTCCAATCATTCCAGCACCAACCCCACCTACTAAATTACCAATACCACTTGTTACGGATTGCCTTGCCGCAGCAACTGCGTCATCAGCTGCCATTTTTCTTCCTGAAGTAAGATCTAACATTCTATTTTGTTTAGCAAACTCCATTCTTCTTGATTCTTGTTCTCCTTGTGCTAATAATGTTTCCCTTCTTGCTCCACCTTGTGCTGCTAATGTTTGATTTCTAGATTCTTGTTGACCAATACTAGCTGCTGATTTCTGGAGATTCATAGACTGTTGGTTAGCCATTGCTTGCGCCATTGCCGCGACACCACTAGAACCAGCTGCTCCTCTCATTTGCCCCATAGCAGTAGCCATACCCAACTGCTGTTGTTGTGATTCAAATTGAGCTTGCTGTTGATTTACAGTTAAATCTTCATAAGTGTTTTGTACATTTGCAAAAGGGTTTGATGTATCAATAGCACGGAAATTTGTCATTTGAGTATCAAAATCTTGTTTAGCAGCCCTTTGTTCTGCTCTTCTTTTTCTTTGGCCTATCAACCCACTAGCTATTCCAGTTAAACCTTCTATTGCTTGTGAAGCGGCGCCTACCATTGCTGTTACCATAGGATCTTTTGTTTTATCTAATTCTGTGGCAACTATTTCGTAGTTGCCAGTTTCTTTATTAGGTGTGTTTAAATTAATATCTTTAACTTTTTTATTAACGTTCGTATTGTATCTATTTTGTTTTCCTTTATTCCAATTATAAAAACCTGATGGCAAAGCGTCAGTAGAACTATCTAGTTCATTATTATTTGATGATGAAAATAAGTTAATATCTTCAAAACCAAAATCATTTCCACCTATGCCCATTATGCTCCGGTTTGCACTAAATTTATCTCCCATATCTATTATTTGCTATACATATACTATTACACACTATTTACTGGATTCAAATATTTCAGACCCCACACTAAAAATCTCAGCGTACTCTTGGCTGTCATTTCTCATTTCAACGTCAGCATAGTAACCAGTTATAGATGTTAAGTTCTTTCTATTATCTTTACTAAATAGTATAAAAGAGCTATTTGGCGGATTAGCCTGCCCTTCGTCTATCTCACATGTTATTGTTTTATCACTTATAGTTAATACTTTACCTATTTCTATAACCTCACTTGAGTTAAGATAATATACTATATCACCTATTTGAACTGAAACGTTAAGGGGATTGTTAAATGTTATAGTTAATGTTCTTTTTGCCATATCTTTTAATCTTAAGGGTTTGCTGCTGTTACTGTTATAGTTGCGGTAACATTGTAACTACTATCGTGTAGTGCATAAGGTACACTACCATAACCATTTCCAGTATTAGTATATATAAAAGGTGTAGCTGTTATTACAAACGAATATGTACCCGCGGATAATGTTTGTTTTGCTATTATTGGTACGTTAGGACCTCCATAGTTAGCAGGGCAGAATTTAGCAGCATCTGTACCGCTAAGAACCACTTGGAACCAACTACCAGTTGTAAAACCACCACCACTAATCTGTGCATAAGCAACAAGATCTCCTGCGCTAAAACTACTGCCAGAGCTTGTACCAGTTGCGCAACCTCCATTTGCTGGGTTACCCGCGTTAATAGATGCCGCGTGATTTCCTGTAGTTCCTCCGCCGGTAAGATTAAGTGCAGTTGGTACTGCTGGTAATATAATAGCGAAATCCGCTATATCTAAAACAGAGACATTATTCAAACTGCCATGTGTTAGTATATCAATACTAGCCGCTATTGTTAATGTTGTTTTTGCACCATTAAACGTGCTTGTTATATCATTAAATGCAACATCAAACCCATTAGTATTTAAATTAGTAAATAATGGAGCGTCAGTTGTTGGTGGTGTTACCAGTGTCATCGCAGAAGCAGCTGTTACTGTCCAGCTAAGAGATGTATTTTGCCCCGTTGTTGAAAAAACCTGATCTTCAACAGCTACGCTTGTTGCTCCTGTAATGTTTAAATTACTATTTGACGTGGAAGCACTAAACGTTTGTGTCGATGTACCATATTGATATGCTTTAAATGGATTACCTTGACTAAACCCGCTAGCTACATCATCACTTATTATTTCATACGTGTATTCTTTAGTGTTGGATGTTGTATTTTCGCTTACCGAAGCAATAGCAGTAACTCTTCCAGTAGAATCTATCTCCGCTTTGTTAAACTCATCACCTATTGTGTAAGTTATATTACCATCAGGATCAGTTTGTTTTAGTTGAAGTTTAGCACCTTCGTTACCAAAGATAGTAATTGTTCTTGAGGTATCACCCGTTTTCTTCACCCTATTACTTGGAGCCTCTTCAACGCTAGAACCCCATCCCCAACCTGTTATGTTTACCGAAGCGGTATAATTAGGAACAGCTCTTGCAAAGAATTTAATTTTTTCCGTTAATCCCGTTGGTGGTACATTTTCAGCCGGGAAAGTATAATAAACTCTAAACCTAGTAATTCTATGCTCACCATCTACGTCTGTGTGGGTCGTGTCTACTCTATATCTTTCACCTGGTTCGTTGTCAGTGCCTAGGCTGGTATCTATAAATTGATAATAAGGTTTATCTTTAAAGTATGCCAAATAACTACCACTACCATCATTTTGAGCATAAAAATACTTATCTATTATTAGCTTTTCTTCACCAAAAGTGCCTGATGAATTAGTTGCATCATACGCTACATTTGTTTGATTAATTTGTGTACTACCATTTGCTTCGTCAACTAAATTAACTTCAGTATCATAAGTTCCTGTTATAGAATATTTTTTCTCAATACCTAAACCAGAAATGTTTACAGTTATAGTTTGATCACCATTAGCTGCAAAGTTTGCACCACCCAATGTTATAACAGCTTTTATATTATCACCATCTTTTGATAATGCAGTATTTGTAACACCGCTAGGGTTTGACGAGCTAAAATCAGTAAGGTTTAATGTATAACCAGCTTTTGGTGTTATGTATAATGTTCTTGTACCACTTAACGTAGCACTATACGTATAAGTAACTGTATTTGTCGAAGGGTGAACGTGTGCTGCGTCTTTAAGTTCAGCGGTGTTTAGGGCATCAGTAGTAGTTAAGGCTAGTTTCACTGTTAAATTACCATGTGTTCTTGTACCGGATATGCTAGCGGCGTTATCTATACCTTGTACTGAGAACTCCTGTGTATCTAAATTGCTTAAAGAAGTTGCGTCGCCGATAATATTATTAAACCATATACCTTCTTTTTCTTTAAATTCATGAACCAATCCAGTTTGATCGTTGGTTGTAATAGAATTACAATACCAACCCTTTGTGTTACTCACTGTAAAGTCACTATTATTATCTTGTTTACCTGATGAAGGGCTAAGTTCTTTTAACCTTTCCACTGATAAACCACTGTACGCAACCTCATTAACTGTACCAGCATATGTATATTCTCTTGATTGTGTACCTTCATAATTTAATGTTTTAAATTGTTTTATAGTTGAAGGTGCGTCGTTTATTACAGTTGTTATCGATGTTTCATAATCCTTTGAAGTATCATCTTGATCAGCTGAGACGTCATAAAATTTATTTCTAACCGTGTTGTTGTGTGAAAAAATATTAGCGTTAGAAAAAGAATAATATATCTTATTTAATGAGCAGGCTTGCTCTGGCACAAAAGATTTAAAACTAGTCCAACCATCTACTCTCTCATCAAAACTTACTGTAATATCTTGGTTTTTTTCTTTAGATGTGTGTGTTAAGTTATAACACTGTTTATCTTCATCGTAACTCCCTAAAATTAAATTAGAGGTTGGTAGGTTGTCACCAAAGTAAGATGTCATGCCCTTTTCCGCTATATTAGTTAAACCATCTCTAGACAGCCTTAAAACAGCTCCTCGTGATTTGTCGGTGAAATATGCTCTAAATGCATAGTCAGAAAAAGATTCTGGATTAGTACTAATACCAAATTCTCCAACGTAAGGCACAGCTTGACCTAACACATTTTCAGTTGCTATTAAATTTACATTTCCATCAGCGTTAAATAAAGCATCTTTATTTGCTAATATCCTAACAACTTTATCTTCGCATAACGTAATTAAATCAGTATTTCTCGTGTGTAGTTTTTGTATTGACCCATACTCTGGATTTAAATCTTTAGTTATTTTTAAACCTTGAACAAATTGATTTGTTTCATTGACACCAGAGGTACTATTAAATATACCTGAATAAATTAAACCACTTGCTCTATTTTCTTCCTTATATTGCTCTGCTATTATTGTGGAAACTTTTGGTCCTTTATCTATAAATACTTGATTAAAATCATCTCTTATTCTATTTGATTCTACACCATTACCATAACTGTAACAATTGTGATACGAAAAATAAATTTCTTCTCCAATGGTTTTGTTTTGAACATTAACTACTTTGCTGTTATTAACGTTACCATCAACAGTTACACTGACAGCACTACCATCTTTATTTATTAATTTTAATTGAGTACCACTTGTAATACTATCCTTTTCATCTAGTGTTATTGTTGTACCAGTCACTGAACTCACTTTTCTTAACTTACCAGCTACCGTAGGTAATTGAGCAGATGTTGCGTTAGGATTCAACTCTATAACTTCAGATCCAACTTCAATATATTGCTCATCAGTCACAGTGTCAATAGTTACGGGGATATTACTTGTAGCTTCGTAATATAAATCTAAATCTATATCTTCTTTAGGCTCCGTCTCCCATATACCAGGATTATCTGACTTTTGGGTTTCGTGATCATCTAGTGTCACTTTTTTTAATATCTCTACAAAATCAGGTCCAACATTATTTCTTTTTGTACCATCACCAAGACCTACGGTTTTTGTGCCCCTCGCACTACCAGTCCCACTTCCAATAGTAATATCACTATCTGCTTGACCCCAGTAAGCATCTTGATGAATATTCTTCATATTTTCAAACGCATTGCCATCAGCTATACTATCAAACTCTACAATCCACGTTTGTATTGTATTCCAATCTTGTCTTAATGCTTTTCTTGTAGGGCAAGTTCCAGATTGAGATGAGTTTGGCGCTCCTCTACGATAAGCCTTTTTAAATACACCATTTCTAATATACTTTGAAGCGTCCTTTTCGCTAACAAATGTACCCAATCCTGATCTAGTTCCAGTAACCTTATATATTTTACTTTTATAAACAACATCGTTAGTACCATTGCTATCAGAATCTTGATCACTCAAACCTACCACAAAACGTATATAAGCGTCTTCTTTTAAAGCTTCTGTAAAGCCATTGGTATTGATATGCTGATCTGGTTCTTTTTGTTGGGAAGCTCCACCTGGATAACCAGATATGTGAAATTTAAAATGATTGTTACCCGCTTCTGGTGATGTTGGTGTAGGTAATCCTGTGTAAAAACCTCCTAAATACGTTGAAGGTGAACAGTTGACATTCTCAAACCCACCACTATCAAGGTGTTTCCCTCTCGTTAGAGCGTGTGTATCTTGCCAACAGAACACAGCTGGTGATAAAAATTCTTTAGGTTCACCTTTTTTTTGTTCTGCCCAAGTTTTTGAATTATACCTATTTAATAAACCTTGACTCCCAATTGCAGGTTCAGAATCAGCATATTTATAAGCTTCATCTCTAAATCTTTGTGTGTGTGCTATTTTGTAAGATGTACTAGCTGATGGCATAGTATCAATAACATTTTCTATTAAATCTTCATCTTTCTTTAATTTAACAAAAAATCTTCCTATATATTCTTCTAGTACTTCTCTTTCTTTTTGTAACACGTTTATTTTAAAATCAGTAGGTGAGCTTCCAAACGTAATATTTGAAAAACCTTCATCGTCAGACGCAAATGCTTCTTTTAATGTTACAGAATATTTACTTAAATACGTTCCAGTACCATTTATAACATCACCAGTTAAACCACCTTCTTCTATTTCGTATTTTCTACTAGTATGCGTTTCATTAGTGCTACTTAATTCTATTTTATTGCCCTCTTTGAATGCTGCCGCAAACTCTGGATGCTCTACGGAACTTGGGCCAACAAACATAAACTTAATACCATCAACAACGGGTTTATCAGTACCTCCACTTAATGTTTTTGCTTTTACCTGCGAAACAGAAGTATCTTTTAATGCGACATACTCTGGTACCTCATTAGATATGTCCAGTATTTTGTATCGCATTTTTTTATTTATAACAGCCTTATCAGTATCATGTTGTTTTTTTAGAATTATAAAATCACCTTCTTGTACTTTATTTCTTTCAGCAGAAGGAAAACTAATCCAAACATTACCATCTTCAGCATTATAAAATCTATCCATTATTAGATTATAATATTCGTTTGATGGGTTTTTAATAAAAAATTTATAATGTGTCACCCATGAAGGTAAATCAGTTGCAACCCTTGCCATTATCTTGTTAGACTTATTAGCATCTGTAACTGGTATGTTTATACCAACTTCACTATTAGTAAAGACAGGTGTTTCTCTACCATACTTATCTTTTAAAACAATTCCAACTTGATAATCCCTTATAGACTTTATAGATTTTTCTGGGGTTAATAATGTTGTTATACTAGAAGGTTCATAATCAGCAAATATTCTGGGCTCTTGATTTTTTGGTATTGTATATCCCTGTGTATAATTACCATAAACCAATCTATTACCCGTTATTTCTTGAGCTAATGCTTTTTTAGGAACGTTATCCCAGTGTCTAAGTAATTGATTTCCATCGATAACATGACTTATAATATCAGTATCTATCTCAAGTGATGTTTCATCGTCTTTTAATGTATCAACTAAATAAACTAAATTATTGTTTGATTGTTTACATAGTATTTCAACCTCTGTGACATCAACTGGTTTTGTTGTAAATTTGTTTAGTTCTATTCTACGTAAATTGTTAACCATAGATAAATTGTACCCATCCTCCACATCATAACCAAAAACACCTGGTTTAAAAGCAACTTGGGTGAAAGGAGAATAACAAGAGTATTCACCATCTTTGTATTTCCAACGGTAAGCAAATCTTGCAAATTTAAATTCATATATAGGATCTTTTTCAACAAGTACAGCTGACCATTTTTGAGCTACGTTACTAATAATATCACTATAATCAGAAGGCATAGATATAATTTTTATTTGTACCTCTGGATTATCTGGGTTATCATGCATCTTAACAACCCTAGCTGTAATTTCAGGCGTATATTGCTCGTTATCATTATCGTAACTACCATCACTTAAGGTAAATCTAATTTTATCACCAGTTCTTCCTTTAAAAGTAGAACTACTAACAACTCTATTTATATCCCTCCATTGAGGTCTAATATCGAATTCTATGGTATGAAAACTACCATCTGCAAAGTTAACGACTTGTCCATCGTCCAACGTCGCGAAGGCAAATTCACGTACAGTGCTAACGGGGTTTGTGCCTGTTCCAGGTGCTGTCTTACCATCTACTCCTGGTGGTCTTATAGAAGTATATAACTCCATATTAGGAGCTGATATTGGTGATTTTTTAACAACAGTTATATTTTCTTCCGTAAAGTGTTGTGTTGTATCCGCGGGATCTAATACCTCGATTTTACTGCCAGTATACTGTGTATGCGTTACCATGTTATGGCAACCGGACATAAATATAGAAACATTAATTTTTTTAGGATCAGTGTTATTATCTGTCCAAAACAACATTACGTTATTTATATCTCCCTCTGCCCCCTTACCATCCGCTGGTAGAACATTGATTCCCGTAATTTTTGTGTTTGTTGTAAAGTTTAATATGCTGTTTTTATCTACTAATACTGGTCTGATAATTTTATATTTATCAGTGTATTGTAATATTAAACTTGTATTGGTAGGATTATCAGATGATTTTGTTGCTGATACAAACCAATATATAGAATTATTTTTATTATCAACGATGTGACCAACACACTTTGCTGTATCATATCCAAATTTTGTTGTCCAACTAGTAACCGCAACACCAGCCTCCGCGTTGTTAATAGTTTTTATTTTTTGCCAAGTAGTCCCGAGTAAATTCTGCGCGGCACCAACATTAGATCCCTCCGATGTTGCTATTTCTATGTTTTCCGCATCACGATATTCACCATCAGGTACTAGCCTCTCGTCTAGATCCTTATTCATACGACCCCTACTAAAATTGTGCTTTAAATCCGGCATGTCTTATTAATGTTTAATCTGTTTCGATTTACCTCTCATTATTTGTGCTAACTCTTGAGATTTTATATTACTTAATCTTATTTTAGCTTTTCTTATTTCTGCAAATCTTTCTTTTTTAAATCTACGTACTAAATATTCTGGCGTATTTATTCTTGTAGATAGTATTCCATGAGCAATATATTTATATACAGCTTCTTCAGCAAACTTATGAACAACCATATCACCGTCTTCAGCTAAACCATCACTAATATAATGTAATGAAACTATTTTACCTGAAACGTTAGAACTAAAATGTATTTTACCTCCATATGGGTCAATGAAAAATGTACCATTACTTTGTGCTACTGTAGGGTCTATACCAAATCTTCCACCCATATTAGATCTACTTAAACTATCAATAGTTTGTTTGTCACTTTCAGATCCGCTTGAGTTGTCATTTTTATATTTTTTCCACGTTTCTGATGTACCTGCCTCTGTTATATCACCCTGTGAGTCAAATATGTATCTATATTCAGAGTCCTGTAGTATACCTTTTGGATTTGATGTATACTTAGCTGGGTATAAAACTACTTCAAGACCATTGTTGTCCACCCAACACACTTTAGTGTAATTAACATAATCATGTGGTAAAGCCATAAGTAAAGATGGGGGTATTTCTATTTCTTGAGATTTTGTTGATCTTAGTGTATCATAGTTTAACTCTTGAATTGCTCTTTGGGCGTGGAAAGCAACATCTGTTCTACCAGTTTTTGTTATAATTTTTTCTTCACCCACGTGCGAAATAAGAAAGTTATTTACAATATCATTTAATTTTATATATTGATAGTTGCCATGTTCGCGATCAGCATCACCTAGTTCAATACTAATTGCAGAACCTGCAGCTGGAGCTGTTACAAATTCTACTACACTTGTGGCTACTGTATATGTATATGTTCCTGTGGTTTGTATGATATTATTTATATATACTGAAAATTCACCGATTTTAGTTGGTAATGGGTCAAAATTTGTTGTTGATAGTGTAAATATTTTTACTCCCGTTTTACCTAAAAACGTTTGACTTCCTCTGTAATACCCTTCATTAGTTAGTGTTTGATTAGCCATTTATTTATTGTTTTTCTTGTTGCATTGTTTCAGTTTCTTCTTTATCACTTATCTGATATAAACCTGGATCTTTGATTGTTATACCAGCTAGCTCTAATATTTTTACAACTAAATTGGTTTCTTCAGATAAAGTTAGTTCAAAGTTTGTGCTTTTTGATGCATTATATAATGCTTCATTAGATGTAGCATTTATCATTTCATAACCCCATTTAACTTCACTTGGTTTTGCTACATAATTAAATGTTATATTAGCTATTGTTAAAGTTGTTGGGAATATTTTTATTATATTATCTGTTTTTCTTACATATATCGGTCTATCCGCATTTGGTTTTGTTAAGTTAGATCTTTCAAAATATACTAATTCATTTTTTTTAACTAATTCCACTTCAACATCTAATGCTCCATTTGCATAAAATACAGTACCTAATCTATAGACTGGATTTGGTGTAGCAGAACTTAATGTTACTTCATTACCACTAACAACTCCAGATTGTTTCCACTTTTCAAATGGTGATATTTTTTCTCCTAATATATTCAACATATCAGAATATTCAGTCTTATTACCATTTAATTTACCAAACTGGTTAATATCATAAAAATACTGCTCAAATATTTCTAATTGAGCTTGGGTTGCTAATAAGTTAAACTCCTGAGGTGTTATGTAACCTCTTTGTTCTTTATTAGCTATTGTTAATACTCTCTGATATACCGTATCTACATTTACTGCCATAATTTCTTTTTTTATATAGTGTAGTCACCCAATAGAGTGACTACTCTATAAGTGATTAATTATTTTAATCTTTTTTGTAAAGTGTTAAAAACTTCTAAACCTTCATCGGTCTTGAAGAATGCTGCTAACGCAGAATATGGATGTTCATCAAAAGGAACTGTCATTAGTTTCCTTTTAGTTTCTCCCCACGTGAATGTTCTGTTATCTTGTGATAACCTAATTATTCCTGCTTCAGTAGCTTTTATACCTAAATTCCTT
>Ga0114997_10001204_pt1 | contig 21648 bp, 18 predicted proteins | sample ArcticOcean_MG_C_2_FD_87045 | JGI IMG/M metagenome (GOLD analysis project Ga0114997, IMG submission 87045) | Marine microbial communities from western Arctic Ocean - ArcticOcean_MG_CB4_136 | ecosystem: Environmental > Aquatic > Marine > Oceanic | place: Arctic Ocean: Canada Basin | collected...
AAAAAAAAAAAAAAAAAAAAAAAAATTATAAAAGCAAAATTAGAAAAAAAAAAAATATAAGTTATATATAATGGCTAAAACAAAAAATAATAAAAGAAAAAAAAGAAAAAAAAGAACAAAAAAACGCGTTTATAGTTTAAAGGATTATACAAGTGGTGACGGAATGTTAACAAGTGTATGGGGACCAAGTTTATGGCATTATTTACATACAATGTCGTTTAATTATCCTGTAAAACCAACTGCACAGGATAAAAAAAAATATAAAGAATTTGTTTTAACATTAAAATATATTTTACCGTGTAAATATTGTCGCATAAATTTTAAAGATAATTTAAAAGCGATACCATTGAATGGTAATGCTTTAAAAAATAGGAAAACATTTTCTAAATGGATGTATTGTTTGCACGAACATATTAATAAAATGTTAAAAAAAAAATCTGGTTTATCATATTGTGATGTAAGAGAGCGTTACGAAAATTTTAGAGCAAGATGTTCCACGACAGATATAAAAAAAAGATTGAATACAAAAAAGGAAAAAGGATGCATTGATCCATTATATGGAAAAAAAACAAAATGTGTTATTAGGATAATTCCTAAAGAAGTTAAGACGCCAACTTTAAAAATAGATAAAAATTGTAAAAAGATGAAATGAATTTATATATAATTAAGAATATGATGCAAATGAATTTAACACGGGCATAGCACCAGAATCATTTCCTGCACCAGCGCCAGATCCATTTAAAAGTCCATTCTTTTTATCTTTATCTTCTTGCCCGGGCAATACACTGTCTACATTAGCAGCAGAGTAATTTGGAACTTTCTTACAAGAAAATGCTGGTTCCGGACATCTCTGTGGTCTAGGACACGGTGGTGCTTTAGGACAACAATCGCCCCCTTTCAGACCACCTTTACCGCCGCCCCCGCCGCCCCCGCCCCCGCCGCCAACTTCTGGACATTTCGGACATACGGGTGGTACAACCTGCGATTTAAGAATGTATAAATGTTCTTCCCCGGGTGGCATTTCATCTTTTGAAATACCATGTTTAGAATTATATGATAATTTTGATTTACTGGGATTTGAATTTTGAAAATTAACTCTTACATCCGGGATAAATGTTGTATCGTCATAATCTCCCGTAACTTCATCGTCGTCTTGCATTAGTTTGCTAAATTCATTTGCATCGCTGTTTCCGAATGGATCAAATGTGCCATCACCAGCATCAGCTTCAGCAGCAGTAGCAGCTTCAGCAGCAGTAGCAGCTTCAGCAGCAGTAGCAGCTTCAGCAGCAGTAGCAGCTTCAGCAGCAGTAGCAGCTTCAGCAGCAGTAGCAGCTTCAGCAGCAGGGTCAGATTCATCGCTATCCATGCTGCCGTCGTTCCCTTCAATAATATTCATACCTTCCAAAACTTTAATACCTAAAGAACTGAAAATTAGAACTGTCAATAATATAAGAAATAAATAAAATTTAGTTAGTTTGATTTTCATTATATAAATTATATAATGAAAAAAAAATTTAAAATTAATATTATATAATATTATAATGCCCGCTTTAACACACAATAGAGTTAAGAATGGTTTTAACGGTGGACGCCGTTTGTTAAACGCCAATGCTGGTATAAAATTTGGACGAACCATTGGTGCAACAACTGCCGATGCGACTCGTTCCGATGCATTAGTTGGTGGTATTGGTCCACGAAGTAAATTTGTTAGAAGAGCTATAAATAATAGAGCAATAACATCCAAACAGGGAGGCTGTTGTCATAATATGGACAAAGAATCTCCTAGAGCAATATTATATTATTCATCTCCAGGTCCATATAAATCAGATAATCTTGTAACCATTACTGCTGTATTTGATAAAATGATGGATGGTAATTTTAATGTAAAAATTGCTATTTCGGGTGTTTCAGTATCATTAAGTCCTGACGATATGAATCGTGTTAATTCAACAACATATACATATTCGCATACAATGGGATCAGGCAATGGTGAAAATACAATTGTATTGTCAAACGGTAAAGATATTGTTGGTAATATATTAGATGACGTAGCAAAAAATAATACTTTTGAAGTAGATAATATAGTACCAATAATTACCGCAATTGCCACAGGAGATTTCAGTTGGGGTACAGTATTGAATGGAATAGAAGATAATACCGACGGTACAGTTTCAGTTACAACAACAGGTGTAGAGAACGGACAAACCGTAACAATAACATTGGATAGCACTACATATACAAATACAGTTATAAACAATGCTACAACAGTTACCATTACAGCGGTGGGTTTACAAGCTCTTACCGATGGTAGCAACAATTACAGTTTGAAGGCTGATGTGAGTGATGCTGCAGGAAATGCAGCAATACAGATAACAAGTTCTACATTTTCAGTTGATAAAATAGCACCTATGTTAGCACAAGTTCAGTCAATTCCATCAGCTTCCAACAATCAAACTCCTAGTTATTTTTTTACAACAACAAAAGCTGGTACAATTACAACAAGTATTACACAAGGATTTTCTACTGTTAGCACTGCTGCAACAACAGGAAATAATCAAATTACTTTTAAAACATTACCCGAAGGCACATACAATGGTGAAACGATTACAGTAACAGATTCTGCTGGAAATATAGGTAATTTCACTATACCTACTTTTACAATTGATACAACAGCACCAATAATAAGTTCTGTTAATTTGACAAGCAATACAACAATAGACACTGCAGATATTGGTTATACATTAAGCAAGGCAATTGCAAGTGGTACCGTTGTTTGGACACGCACAAGTGGTGCTACCGATAATAATACACCACACACTAAAGCATTGGTGGGTACAGAATTGAATTCTGGAACTAGGGCAATGGGACCGTTAATAAATGCACCAACTTTGGTAAGCGGAACAACATATACAGTAACGTTTAATGCAACAGATGCTGCAAGTAACACAGCAGCAACAATAACGATAACAGAAATAAAATATCAAACATAAATAAATATATTAAATAAATAATTTAAAATATTTATTAAGAATGCTTAAAACATTTTATAATAAAGATTTTTTAGAAGCGGGTATTGATGAAGCAGGTAGAGGACCAATGTTTGGAAGAGTATATACGGCAGCAGTAATTATACCTCAAGACGAAACATTTCAACAACCATTTATAAAAGATAGTAAAAAACTATCAGAAAAAAAAAGAAATCAAGCATTTGAATTTATTAAAGAAAATGCAATTGATTGGTCGGTTACTTGGAAAGATGAAAAATATATTGATAATAGAAATATTTATAATTCTACGTATGATTCAATGCATACATCACTTGATAATTTACGGGTAAGACCCCGAATATATTTTGGTGGATGGTTCCGATTTTCAAATTTATACACATAATTGCGAAATAATACCTCATAGATGTGTTATAAAAGGCGATAATTATTATTCTTCCATTGCTTCTGCTTCTATATTAGCCAAAGTTGCACGAGATAAATATATAAATGAAATGTGTGATAAATACCCATTATTAGATGAATATTATGGATTTGAGAAACAAAGGTTATGGTACATATGGAAGGTATTAAACGGTATTTCCCAGTGGCATAGAAAATCGTTTGGAATTATGCAAAAAATAGTAAAATAAAGTTGTTTTTAAAATTGATTATTGTAATTTTTATATTATATTTAATTAAAAATGTCATTTCCAAGATATAGTTTAATACTTTATGATGCATCAAAAGATAAATGTTGGAAGTTGTTAAATCATCATTTTATTATTGAAGAAAAAATTAATAGCGTTAAAGGTGTATTTCTAAGAGATGTGTGGTTTAATTATGAAATTCCAGAAAATGATCTTTATTTTATGATTACACTTATTCGCGATGAAAATCACCTTCGTACAATTCGGGATAGTATATTAAATAACCCCGTGTTAAATAATAATGGTATACCAAATATAAATAGTATTCCAATCCACACATCTTTTTCAAGATGTTTCATATTATCAAAAAATATAGTGAATAATACTAAAAACAAAATGGAAGAAGAACAAAAAAATAAAGCACAAATTACATTATGTCAAGATAATTGTTATTTTATAATAAACATAATTAAAAATAATAATTACCATACGATAACATTGCCTCGTTTTGAATTAAATTGATATTGGAATATAATAAATATAGTATTATAAAAAATGAGTGTAATTGTATTTGATGTTGAAACCACTGGTTTACCAAAAAGAAGAAATCGTCCATTTACCGAATTTGATAATTGGCCTCACATTGTTCAATTAAGTTGGATTGTATATAATTCTGGTGAAATAGAAAGTATTAATGATCATATTATTAAGATACCTGATGATGAGGTGATACCCGAGGTGTGTGTTAACATACACGGTATAACAAATGAAAGAATGCGCCGAGACGGGGAAAATATCGTGGATGTATTGATGGAATTTAAAAGAGATTTATCAAATAGCAAGATAATGGTTGCTCATAACTTAGAATTTGATACATCAATTATAAGTGTTGAATTGTTGAGAAATAATTTAAGAAATGCAATGTATTTTTATAGAGGTGAAAAATATTGTACTATGCAAAAAACAAAACATCTGTTCAAAAGATGGCCCAAATTAATTAATTTACATAAGACATTTTTCAAAACAACACCGACTCAATTGCATAATTCTTTAATTGATGTATATGTATGTTTTAGATGTTTCTGCTTTCATTACTATGGTTATGACCCTGTATATAATAATAAAACCATTGAAAATAATTCAAACAATCAAGAATTTAGACGCGTATTTGATGAAATATTAAATTAAAAAATATTAAATAATTCTTATCATTTTTTTTTAAATGATAAGAATTATTACAAAAGAAGACCAAAGTATATTATTTAAAAAGGAAGAAATTAAATTTTCAACATTTTTAAATAATATGTTTTTTAATAAACAATTTTATAATAACGAAGATTCTGGCGAAGATTCTGGCGAAGATTCTGGCGAAGATTCTGGCGATAAAAACGTGAAAGAGCTAAAAATAGATAAATTATCAATACAATCATTAGTAAAAATAAAAGCAATAATACAATATGTATTGGAAAATAATATTAAAAATTATAAAAATAATAATAAATTAAAAAAAATAATACAAATATCAAAATATTTTTCATTGAAAGATTTTTTTGATTTATTGGATGCTGTTAATTATTTACATATTGAATTAATTATAAATGTAATGGTTGATTATATAAAATCAGAAATAGAAGACAATACATTAATTGAAATTAAAAAAAAGTTTAATTTAACCGATTATGATTTTACCGGCGACCAATCAAGGAGAGAGGAATTATTTAATAAAATAATATGCGATTAACCAGAACACATATCACAGACTTCTTCATCATATGGGATATTTTTTTTATCTGGTTCAATTGTGAATTGTTGTGGCGCAGCCTTTGCTTTTGTTCTTAAATAATATAATCCCGTTTTTAATCCTTTTTTCCAAGCATACATATGCATTGATGTTAATTTATCGTATGTTGGTACTTTCATCCATAAATTTAAACTCTGACTTTGACAGATAAATGCACCGCGATCTGCTGACATATCAATAATGTCTTTCATTGGGATTTCCCAGACTGTTTTATATTTCTCTTTTAATTCCTTTGATAAATGTTCTATATTTTGTATAGAACCATTATCTTTAATAATTTCATTTTTAATATTTTCATCCCACTTATTTTCTTTAATCAATTCTCTAATTAAATATTTATTAATCATTATAAATTCGCCTGCCAATGTTCTACGTACATAAATATTACTAGTAAAAGGTTCAAAACATTCATTATTACCTAAAATTTGCGATGTTGAAGCAGTTGGCATAGGAGCAACCAACAATGAATTTCGCAACCCATATTTTTTGATTTTTTGTTTTAATGATGACCAAGAATATCTATTTGATGGTTTAACATCCCACATATCAAATTGTAAAATACCTTTTGAAGCAGGTGATCCTTCAAATGTTTCATATGACCCATCTTCTATTGCGATTTCCATACTAGATTCTAAAGCTGCGTGATATATCGTTTCAAAAATATTTTTATTAATTTCTTTAGCTTCATCTGAATTAAATGGTAAATTCATTAAAGCAAATGCATCTGCCAAACCCTGGACGCCAATACCAATTGGTCTGTGTCTTTTATTTGATGTTTTCGTCTTGGATGTTGGATAAAAATTAATATCAATAACTTTATTTAAATTATATGTGATAATTTTTGTAATTTTATGCAAAAGCTCATAATTAAATGTTGGTTTTAATATTTTAATTAATTCTTTATACCCACCAATTCGCTTGTTATTAATATAAATTTGTGGTACAGAATTAATTTTGTCGTCTAAATTTTTATTAACGGAATTATAAAATTCTTTCCTTTTTTCATCATCATCTAAATTAATTTCTTCATAATCAAAACCATTATTATCAAATAATTCTTTTGTTCTTTTGCACCATTTACAATTGGTCTTTGAATACATTTTTATAGATTTAATATCTTTATGATAAAGTGGGTTTGGATTTTCAACAAATTTTGACAATCCAACGCTGGCTAAATTACATACGGCGGTTTCTTTGGAATCAGAATACTCTATTATTTCACATTGAGATGTTATAACACCGTTAAAAATACCAGAATGTCTTTTACTTTCATTAAAACAGAATGTTTTATCAACTTCATTATTATCTGTTATTTTGGATATTTTTACAAATGCAGAAGCATTTCTTTGTGGCGAATGTTCTTTTATGAGTAAACGTTTTGGCGAAAATCCTAATTTTGTCAATGACTGCAAATCATTTGAATTAACCAATAATCTCCACAATGTTTTTGTTTCATAATATTGCATACCACCTTTACCATTAGGTAAATAAGATAATCTTTCTTCCATATTTAATGTTACTTTACTTGATATACCACAAGTTTGTAACATTAATTTGATATTAATAAGAAATTCTTTATGTATACACGAAATTTGCAGCGATTGATTTTTATCATTTCTGACAATACAACCATCCGCGTCACAATATCCAGCAAACCACTCTAATTTACTTTGCAAAGAATAATTTATTGGTACAAAAAATTTGTCTTTTAAATTTAAAACCAAAGATACATTTAATTTATTATTTTTTTCTTCACCGTGGCTTCTATAATCTAAATATTCTAATAATTTTATTTTTTCGCCATATAACGAAACCATTGGTTTTTTTCTATATGATGTTGCTTGGCACATTTCACTTGTTTGGTTATCTTCTTGATAATCAATGTGTCGTTTGCAATATAATTTATCCTTTAAAGATTTATATTGACATTGTTTTTCCAGTGATTGATTATTTGTATTGTATGTACCATCCCCGCTAAAAAATCCATTTGTATAAGAAAATTTTAAATCTTTTTTATTGTTAATAATTGGATATTCGCATTTAATTAACTTCATATTTATTTTAAGATCTTTTGCTTCAACAAGTTCTACTGATTTGCTTTTAATAATATCTTGTTTCATTTTAGAAGTTGGATATTTTTTTTGGATATAAAATTTATGATATTTTGTACAAGTTAACGTTGCACCATCTGAAAATTCAATAGTTAATAATTCTTCTGAGTCATTGGTTTGTTTAACAGTAACTTCGCTAAATTCTTTACCATTCCAAACATTTACTTTATTATCTTTTAAATTTTCTATTTTTAAATGTCCTTTATCTGTTAATAATAATGTATCACCTTTAACGCAACAAAGATTGCTCGACTTTATGGTGCCAATGTTTTTTTGATTGGATTTATTATTACAATGGTCTTTATATAACATATATGGCGTTACCGTTTCAATTTGAGAATCTAAAATTTTGAGCCATATTTTCCTAGCATCAATTGTTTTAATCCCACGACCGTCCTTTTCATATTTTTCATAAAGTTGAACAAATTTGTCACCATATACGTCAGATAATCCGGGGCATTTATCAGGGCACATTAATGTCCATTGTTTATTTTCCATAACCCTTTTCATAAATAAATCGGGTATCCATAATGCATAAAATAAATCTCTAGCTCTCATTTCTTCGTCGCCGTGATTCTTTTTCATTTCAAGAAAATCTTCAATATCGCCGTGCCACGGTTCCATATAAATAGCGAAAGAACCTTTTCTTTTACCACCACCCTGGTCACAATATCTGGCAGTACCATTGAAAACCCTTAACATTGGGACGATTCCATTTGATGTACCGTTTGTTCCGCGAATATGAGATCCCGATGAACGAACATTATGTATATGTAAACCGATGCCACCTGCCCATTTTGAAATTAAAGCACAATCGGTTAATGTGCTATAAATGCCAGCTATACTATCGTCTTCCATACCTATTAAATAACAACTGCTAAGCTGGGAGCGAGGTGTTCCGGCATTAAACAACGTTGGTGTTGCGTGTGTGAAAAATTTTTGACTCATATAATCATATGTTTCTTTTGCTCTTTTAAGATCATCACCGTGTATCCCAATGGAAACCCTCATCCACATATGCTGTGGTCTTTCAACGATTACTTTATTAATTTTCATTAAATATGCCCTTTCAAGAGTTTTAAATCCAAAGTAATCCAATAAAAAATCTCTATCATAATCTAACCATCCCTGAATTATGGATTTATTTTGTTTGATAACATTGAAATATTTTTTTGATATTAAAGATACATTTTTATCATTTACGTCTTTAAAATTATATAATTGTTTAGTAATTTTAAAAAAATTTTGATCTGTATTTTTTTGGTGATTTGATATTAAAACGCGACTGGCTAAAATACCATAATCGGGGTGTTTTGTTGCCAATGAAGCGCATTGTTGCGCTGTTAATTCGTCAATCATCGTTGTTGGGATATTTGGATACAAACGATCTATGATTTTAACAGTTAAAGCAGTATAATTTACTTCCAATTCATTTTTACCTAATTTTTTTATACGATTTAGTATCTTATCAAAAGAAATAACCTCCTTTTTACCAGAACGCTTAATAACATAATCCTCGTTTTTATCCATTTATTAATATATTAATTCTGATATATTTAAATTGTTGTTAATTAATAATTTTTAATATATTATATTGATAATATATAAATGGCATCACGGAGACATTATTTATTAAATAAATTTTTAATTGCCTGTGTATTTATAGGAATTGTTATGATTTTAATAAAAGAAAAAGAAGGATTTGCTAGCCATTATAGCAACATTAATGAATTGTATAGAGGTCCTATTTTAGATAAATTAGATGTTAAAAATGAACCTAGAAAAATACATAATCGGCAAAATAATTCAATCAGAGTTGGTAAATATAGCAAAATTAGTAATAATTTTGGAATTCACCCGTGTAATGATAAAAATACAAAGGGTAATAAAATGTGTGAAAATTTTTATAATGCGACCGATGTGGTTATGAAAAAAAAACCAGAATCTTGTATGCCGGACATATTTGGTTGTCGCCGTGTTGGTTTTTTTTGTTCGCTATTGGATTAAAATATGAAAAAATATAAAAAAAATTATTTTTATATTTTTTTTATGTATCTATTTTGATAATTATTGATTGATTTTGTTTTGAAACAGTCTTTTTTACTCTTTTTTTGGGTTTTCTATGATCATAACCCGTTACTCTTTCTTTTATAATTGTATCCCAAACATTTTCTAAAATAGGTTGTATTTCTTTAAACCACTCTTTATTTCTGAGTACCAATGCGCAAGAATAGTTGTCCAAAAACCAATAAGTATAACCAATCCAAGTTAAATGTGGATTTTTGTCAATGCATTTTTCAGACCATTGTTCAAATTCTTTTTTTGAACAATTAAAAGGTGGGTATTCATAAATTGGTTCGTGTCCATCGTGGAATTGTAAAATAATACCTTTGAATTTGCCGTCTTTTGTTTTATTAAAAGTACCATCGTTATTAAATTCTTCTTCGCTTTCATATGTTTTGAAACGCGTTTCTAGAAAATCGCATTCATCTAAACACCATACTTCCATTTGAATTTGCATCTGTATCCAATAATCCTTTTTTGGTATACCATTCAATAACCTGTCCGATACTGGATTTTTTATTTCCAATAAACGACCAAACCGAATATTTTTTTCATCAATGTTAATTCCATCTGGGGAAGCTCCTAAAAATGGAATGGTATCGTGTTTAATACAACCAAATTCGCCAACTTTGGTATCATATAAATATTCATACATCAAAGACGACAATGGTTCATATTTATGACCTTGATGAAAAGGTGAATTAATATTAACGGATGTTTTAGAAGAGATGTTTATGGGTTTGCATTTATCATAAATAATGCTATTTACCATAGCGGTTGAATTAATTGCTTTCCATATTGAACTCGCTGTTAATAAATTCCAACGAAACTTAAACCATTCTCCGGTTCGTTGTTCAGGTTGTTCTTTGGATTTAACTTTTTCAAATATTGACTTGACATAATTGATATTTGGCTCTTTCAATATTAATGTTTTTTTAAACGATCTGGGTTTATCATTTATAAGGAAATACAACTCAATGCATTCGTGCATCACAGTCTCCAGTGGAATAGAAAAGGAATCAATAATCGTATCACCATATGTATCTATAATTATTTTAAATATATCTTCGTATACAACCTCTAAAAAATGATAATCTTCATATACACGTATATTGTCTTTTAAATATTCTTCAACAAAATAATATATACTTTCTTTAAAATCTTCAATGTTTTTATTATTTGCTTTTTTTAAATTAAATTTATCCCTTATATTTGTCAAAGTTGATAAATCATTCCATTTAACCATTAATATTGTATAATAAAATAATCATATTAAATTTATATCAATTTAAATTATTATTTAGCTTCTTTAACTTTCTTCACTTCTTTTGATTTCTTCACTTCTTTTGATTTCTTCACTTCTTTTGATTTCTTCACTTCTTTTACTTTCTTAACTTTTTTGGCTTTCTTCACTTCTTTTGATTCTTTTACTTTCTTAACTTTTTTGGCTTTCTTCACTTCTTTTGCTTTCTTCGCTTCTTTCACTTTCTTAACTTTTTTGGCTTTCTTCACTTCTTTTGCTTTCTTAACTTCTTTTGATTCTTTTGCTTTCTTAACTTCTTTTGCTTTCTTAACTTCTTTTGATTTCTTCACTTCTTTTGCTTTCTTGGCTTTTTTCTTTGCCACATTATCCGTCGAATTTAAATTTTTAAGAGATTTGTTAACACCCTTTTTGTCATTTTTTTTATTTACTTTTTCATCTTTATTTAAAATTTTTAATGTTTTGTTAGAATTTCTTATATGTTTTGGTGCCAAATGATTTGATATTTTGTGTTTTTTATCTGATCTTTTTAAAATGAATATTTCTTTTTGTTTATTAAAAAATAATAAAGGTATATTTATTATCTTATTATTTTCAATATCATATTGAATATCTTTAATTTTTTGTAGTTTTTTTCTATCAATGCATAGCAATAAATATTCTTCTAATTTTATTTTATGTTTCTCAGATAATTTATGTTTGATAGAATATTGTATAACATATTTTTTTATTAATGAATTTTTAACAGTTCTGCTTTGTTTATTCCACGGTTTTTTTGTATTTAATTGTATTTCTTGTTTTAAAAAACTATCAATATTATATATATTCGTTATTGGTTCGGTTGCCATTTTTGAATTTGATAACAACATATTTTGATATTTAATATTTTTTAATTCAGTGCAAGATTCTTTTTTTGAATCTTTTTTTTCATCATTTTGCATTCTATATAATATAATATTAAATTAAGTTTATGTTCATTTAATAAATGTCATTTATATATGAAAAAAATTATAATAAAAGAAGAAAAAAATACATTATCTGTTAAAGATATTTCAAATAACGAAATAATAGATACATTTTTAAAAGGAAATATTGAATGGGTAAATAAATTATATTTAAATGAAACTTTCAAAAATGAAAAATTTATAATAAAAACATTAAAAAGAAAATTAAGCGGGTATAAATCTCAAGATATTAAAAAAAAAAGGTTTGATCATAATAAATTTATTGGATACGATGAATTACTTGAAAAAATAGTTGTATCAAAATTATTATGTTGTTATTGTAGATGCGAATGTTGTTTAATCTCAAAAAAAAAAAGAGATATGGAACAATGGACATTGGATAGAATAAATAATGATATTGGTCATTTTACAAAAAATGTTGTAATTTCGTGTTTAAAATGTAATTTACAGAAAAGACGACGGTGTGATGAACATTTCAGATTTGCAAAACAAATGCGAATTATTAAACATTATTAAATTTAAAACTAAATTTCCCATATTGTTGTTTATAAATCATTGATTTAGGTGATTTATAATAATTTAGTTTTTGAGAATAATATTTTTTACATTTTATAATAAAATCTTCAAAAGAAATATTTATTGAACAAAAGTCTCTATTGGCAAATTTATATTCATTTATAATTTTTAATTTAAAATTATCTTTTTGTTTTTTAACATAATTATAAATTGAAATAAACTCTTTAAAATCTTCAACAAAAACGTCGTTTCCACCATTTATATGCCAAGAATAAATTATAAAATTTTTTGTACTCAAATAATCAATAGACGAATGTATATTTTGTGTATTCCCACCAAACGTTGTATTCCATTTTTGAACAATAGCCAATTTCATTTTAATTTAAACTTAAAATGAAAAATTAAAATCAATTTATAATTTAATTATGAATTACGCGCAATTATATTGGAATAATGGAGAAAATAAAATAATTAAAACCAATCGTAATGAAAAAAATAATATTTTAGAAAAAGAGATTGAGAGAAAAACGAATTCGTTGTTAGACGTAAATGATAGTTTTCCAAGAAATAAAGAAATTAGCGTAAATAGTAATAATTTTAGAGAAAGTATTGAAATTAATTTAGAAAGTCGTAATAACAATCGTGATATTATTGAAAAAAGATTAAATAAAAGAGAAAAATTAAAAAATGGATGGTTTAATCCATATTTATCAACTAACAAATATATTGATGATTTAACAAATGAGAATAAATTTCTTCGCCCAAGAAATACATATAAAGATAATAAAAAAATGGATAATGATGAGATTTAATGACTTTAACAAATAAGAATTTAAATAATGTTTTTTATTATGTCTTAAAATGAATTATACAACACAAAATAGTTTATTGCTTAATAATTTATTGGGATTTTATAATAAAAATAATAATATTGATAAAATCTTACCAATTATTAATGGCGAATCATTAATTTCTCTCAGATTGGTTGATTGGTTTGTGACAAATTATAGTAAAAAAAATTATACTATTATCAAAAATGCGAATGCGAGATTCAAGGTTTATACGGATTATAAATTAAAGTTAAAGGCATATTCTAAAAAAAGATTTGATCCGTTTTGCAGATGGGACAGAATAACAATACCGTATAAAGAAAATATTTCAATACAAACCACGATTGGTCAGTTAAATTTTTTTAGATGGTTGTTGGAAAATAATATTATGTCTTATATTAAAGAACATTTAGAATTAATAAATCAAGATATGAATAAACGCAATAGTACTTCAAAAAATAAATTAAAATTTAAAAATAAAACGAGAAAAAAAAGAGAAGAGTTATCGGTGTTGGCTTCAAAAAGTATAAAAAAAGAACAAGTTAAAATTGTTGTTGAATTCAAATAATTTTATAATAATATGTTATATATGAAATTATTTATTCTTGGGTTAATCATACTATTAATATTAGTATGTCAAATATATAAAATAATAAAGGAAAAAAATCCAAATATAAAGGAAAAAAATCCAAATATAAAAAAAAATGATATGGAGGGATTTGACGAATATGACAAAAATATAAAACACCGTGATGAATTAATTGAGAATACAAGTGACTACTATGAAAAATTAATTGATAAAAAAGATTATGAAATGGGTAAAAAAATGGGTAGCAAAATTGGTGAAGATTTTCTTTATTTGGATAGTATGAATAGATTAAACCACGATAGTCTATATGGACACGCAAAAATTGAAGGATTCCACGGCGAAAGTAGTGCAATAAATGGTTATGAAGATAAGATAGATAACTGTCGGAAAATTACAGAATGCTCAGATTTAGATAATGATGACTACAAAAACTGCGGATATTGTGGCAAACTTGGTGATAAAGAAGGACATCAAGGTAGTGTGACGGGTGGATATAATCAAGATGGTAAATTTGATTATATGCCAGATGCAATGGGTGGAAAACAAGTTGGACCCGATGTATGTCCGAGTGACGCATTGGAAGCTCACCCACCAAAAACAAGTAATGCCAAAAAACCATTGGGAAATAGATGGGCAACAACTGCATATGAGTGTAAAAAAATACAAGCCCAAGATAAATGCTCAGAAGTAAGAAATTGTGGGGATTTAAATAATGCTGAATTTAGCGAGTGTGGTTGGTGTCCAGCTGATAAAGCTTATCCAAAAAATCTGGAATCTGATGGATTATTATACCCGAATACTACACAAACCAAAGGAGATTCTTGCGCCGCTTTAAATGAAACATATACGGATGCCAGTGGTAATTTAAAACCTTACTTTTCAAAATTACAAAAGGCTGATGCGTGTTCTTCTTGTGACAATTCCGGTGGACAAATTTTTGTTGATAACAAACCTAAATGGAGCGATGTTTGTATTCAAGATTTGTGGAAATCCAGAGTCCAGGGTTCGGATGCGGATAATAGTGCTAATAAATTAATAGTTGAATGTTCAACACCTTACGATTCGCCACCCGGTTTAGATGCTGGTGGTATTTATTATAAAAATTATGGTGATAAAGAGGAATCCGGTAGACCAGATACAAGTTGGGGATATGAAAAATGGTACAAAGTTCGCAATGATATGCAAAATGAAGTAACATATCCTATTTTTAATTTTAAGAAAGATTATAATGTACAATATATAGGTGATAATCAATTTAAATTAGGTGATAAATTTGAAGATTTAGATAAAGAAACAGGTCAACCAGAGTATATTGATATTAGGAGATCTTATATAATGAATAGCGAAGTATATGATAATGCAAGTAAATTTAAGGATTCTTACCACAAATATCCAAATTTGAGGATCGATCAAAAATGGAAACAATGTTTTAATAAAGAAAATAAAAATAACGAATTAAAGTGTGTTCCTGTAAAAGAATTGCAAGATTTGGAAAATATTGTTTTTCCAACTGAAACCGACGGCTTAACATACACAGATTTAGATAATTGGAAAACATGGTGCAATGAATTAAAAAATAATAATAAGTGCGAAGTTAATGCTCCTTATCCAAATGGTAGTCTTTTTGGAGGTAAAATAATGTGTGAAGAGCTTAATTAGAAATTATAATATTATATTATATTATTATGGATCCAATTAAATATTTTATAGTAATATTATTAATTATAGGAATATTATTATTAATTAAAAATTATATAAAAAATAAAACAAAGGAAGCATTTGGCGATTCTATTTATAATATGTCAGGTGATATACAAGACGATTCCAGCAACGACACCTCCACCAAGAACATAAATTTAACGCCCACCAAAACCCCAGATGGTTATGAAAAAGTTGGTTCTGTACCACCACCCTCTTATAAAGATGGTATATACGATTTTAATTTAAAGTTTGCTAAACAAATATGGGAGGATATGGGCTGTAATCCACAAAGTGAATATGCGCCAACGGTTGATAATAAAAAAACTTTATTTAATGGTAAGGATATTGGTTGGGCGAGAGAAGATTATAAATTTCGCGTAAAGTCAATGCAAGTTGAAGCGACTAAAGCTGAATATAATTATTATGATTGGGGGAAATATAAAAATAGCGACGGTGCTGATGTGGGGGTAAAAGGGCCTGATACCCAAGATAATGCCAATAAATGGACAGTTGATGATAGTAAAATGAAGTCAGATTGGGCAAAAACCATTAACAGACCGGAAATAGTAAAATACCCAATGGGTATAAGAAAATCCAAAGCATTATGCGAAGGAAAAGATCCGGGTGTGTATACTTTACCCAAATCGGGCGATAAGGTAAAAATAAAAAAATACGCAAATTATGAAAGCCCATATTTTTCGGGTATTGTGGTAGCTGATGGTGTTGGTGGTGGTGGTGGTGATGAAGATTCCGGTCTGCAAGTTTTATGGTATCAAAAAGGTACAGCCGCAGTTGATGCCAGTACGAACAAAATAACGAATTCGTTTAGCGATGAAGATTGTGGTGTCACTAATTTATCGGATAAAGATAATCTTAAATGTACAAGAACTGAAACTGAAAATGAGTATATAGAAGTTATAATAGACAAAGGAAAGGTGCGCGATAAAAGCATTGGGTGGAAATTATACGGCACAAATGGGAATGATGGACAACACTCTTGGTTTGGTTCACCACGGTTGACAGATAAAGTTTGGAAATCTCGCTATAGAGATAATCCCTATAATAAAAAAAATCACATAGTACCGATAAATTTAAGATCTTATGATAATACTGCGAATACAAAAACGTTTATTAATGATACTGACAATACAATTGATCAAAATTCAGTTTTTAAAATTGAAGAATGTCAGGCAGATACAGCTTGTGAAGATTTAAGATGTACGTCAATTGTTAATAAAATAAAAAAAAAATATCCATTGACAAATGTATGTAATATTGAAAAAAGGAATACGTTTACCAAAGATAACGACAGAGACGAACGCGGTAAAGGAACGGATGGCCAATATTGTAATTCGGGTAAAAATAAAGGTGCCATATTTACTTATTATGATAGTAACTTATGTTCATTTCAAGATTACGGAGATAAGTCAACAACACACCCGAAAAATTTTTGCAAGGATAGTTGTTCGGGGAATAAATGTAAAGATATTAGCAAATTAAATACAGGAACGAAAGGATGGAGAGGAGTTAATTATGTTGAAGTTTGGTCTGGACCTGGAAAGGGTGGACACAAAGCTATTATCCGTTTACAGGATAATAGAATGAGTGTATCGGATATATTTCCGGGTTTGCCAGGAGCAAAAATAAGCTGTATGGAAATATACGGGTCAGATACGGTTGTACTTTTATCAAAGGATGGTGGTGCATTGGATCCAACAAAACCCGACAACGATAGTTTTTCATACATTTATAATGGTAATGGTAAAATAACCGACACTCCAGAAAACATTGATGAAGCGATGGAAGACAGAGATGTATATGAAAAAAATGAAAATAGTTATATGTCAGGCAAGAATTTGTTTCTTGGTGAAAGCGGCACCGGAGGTGCCGCTTGGGCGGCTAACGTCCCACTTATGGTTTGTAAAGATAGTTGTACGGACAACAAAAAATGCCTCAGTTTTGATTGGAAAAGGAAGACCAAGACGTGTTGGTTAAATGCAACTGCCCCCCCACCAGCATCCACCGCAAGTTCCACCAACGCGGCTGCTGCTGCTGCGGCTGCTGCTGCGGCTGCTGCTGCTGCTGCTGCTGCTAGATTTGGTACTTGGGCATTGGCGCCCGCCCCAAGTTCCACCAACGCGGAGGATGATCTATATGTGAAAAAAAATCTGTCAATAAACGACATTAACTATATTGAAGTGTGTAAATACAAGAACGAAATCACCATACCCGATATTCCATCAGGAGTACAAATAGATAGTTACTCTAGCTCATCTGACATTTTTCAGAATATTGCGTTGGGTGGAAATTTTAAAATAAAATATTTAAATATAAATGGTATAAAATTTGGTAATGAAAATTGGGGAAATCAAACAATTTGTAAAATACGCGGTATTAATAGCGGTGGTGGAAAAACAAACATAGGTGACGCGACTTATATAAATGAGATGGGTAATACGACGAATCAAAATGGTGGTGTAAATAAACGCAGTTCGGATAGGTTGAAAGGTCCTTATGGAAAGGAATTGTTTAAATACAAAATAGAAAATGGTGTATACAAATTAATCAGTAACATTATTAAGAAACTTGTAGAACAACAAGCCAGAGTGGTGAGCCAAAGAGAGAATAAAGAGAGTGATATTGACAAACTCGATGTTCCAGAGAAATTTTGGAATTTACCGAAAGCAGGGGTGCTGGGGTTGGTAGTGTTGGCACTTTGGTTACAGGAGAAGGCTTTGTTTGGAACAATCGAACTCAAAAAAGCAATTGAAGACGGGCCCGGACCCAGCCAACCGACTAATCTTAAAGAAATTCAGAAAGAAAGATATTATAAATTATCCGGAAAAACATCAATCAGTTCCATTGAAATTTACCCGTCTGATATGGGTGGTGGGTATGAATCTTTTTATAAAAGCGAAGGCGGTAAAATTACAATATTTTATAAAGTTTAGCATAATATATTATAAAAAATATTTTATTTATAATATATAACCAAATGGAAACATTATTTTTTATTTTAATAATAGTAATTTTAATAATTGGGTTATTTTTTATGAATAGGGATGATAAAGAAACTATGGCAATGGGTGATGAGGCTATTGACAATGTTAGATTAGAAAATAGTTTTCGCCGAGATCAAATTGATTATTATAGGAAAAAAAATAGCGGTATTCATACAAATTGCGAAGAATCAAACTTTGTTAAACTTGCAAATAATAATTCAAAATTAAAAGAAGTTAAAGTGTGTGATTTTTTTACTGGTAAAAATATTAAAGAAAATTTTGATTCAAGTAATATAAGTAGTATGGAAGCATCAAAATATGTGGAAGAAATAGAGCAATGTAGAGATTTAAACAATTCCCTTAAACGAAAGCTGGGACCAAAATCAACAATAGACGATATTAAAAATGAATTAATGCAGATACCCGACCAATTCGCATTCAATAAATTTACAGGTGAAGAACAAATTGGGGAAGAGGATAAAGGATGTGGTTACTGTTGGGATGGATCTGGTTTCGGGGAAATACTTTATGGTGATTCATTGGGTCCTTATAAAAATGTTAAAACGGGTAGCGTTTGTGAAAATTGGGTAAAACCGGGTGATATTCACCGCGGGGGCGGGTTGAACTTGATGAATAATAAATGGAAATCAAAATATGATGCGACAACTATGAAATTTGGTGGAAATCGGGGTGTAGTTACTGACGCAATTAAATTACACGAGCAGAAAATTTGTAGTCAAGTAACTGGTTGTGGTGATTTGGACGGTGAAAAAAATATATGCGGTTGGTGTTATATGGGTCGTAAAGGCGATGGGAAAGGCGAAGGTATGGTTGCGATGATAGACGAAAATGGAAAAAAAATAGGAGAAACAAAATATAAAGATGACTATTGTCCGTGGCCGGGAGAAGTCAAAGATGGTAATCCCGATCCAAATAAATGGACAGGTCCAAATGACACAAGCAAATGGTTAGAGGAGGCAGCAAGTAAAGAAATCAATTTGTTACCCGAAGATATATATAATTTAGATCTTAAATTACAAAAAGATTTAAAAATAAAAGAAAACGCTAAAAAAAATGATGATACCTTAGATGTTAACACAAGAAATTTAGCTAAGAAAGCTATGCATTATATAGAAAATAAAATCAGATATATTTCAAGCTTTAATAAAAAAGGTAATAATAGTTACCGAGATAAATTATATACATCAGATGGTAAAAAAAATAAATTAGGAGATGCTTCCAATAATACAGTTTTATATAAATGCGGTAATCCCAGTGAGTTACATATAGGTGGAAAAGACAAGAATGTTTTCTTTCTACATAATTATAGTGGATTATCAAGTTACCAACAAAAAGCATTAAAAGGATTATATGAAACGCACGAATTTTTAAAGAAATGTCAAAAAGATATGTCAATATTAGGTAAAAAGATTACAATGGATGATGATGAAAAAATGATTTCAGATTGTAATAAATTACACATAATTTTAAATAAAAGAGAAAATAAAAAATTAAAAGATGTATTTATGAAAATGGATTTATCAAAAGATGCAGTTGGTTGTATGGAAAATTGCGGTTTAAAAGAAGGTAGTTATTTTAGTGATAAATGGACTAAAAACAAACAGTGTACACCATTGAAAAGCGTTGACATTTCAGGAATTCTTGGTTATGATGAATTTAATAAATTTAAACAGGGTACTAGAGTCAAAAGAACCGACGGAACCGACGCTGTGATAGTTAAAAGAATAAATACAGATGATTTTCAAATTAATCATGATGGTACATTGATAGATATATCTGGCAAAAATTTAGAATTAAAAGACGAAAATTATAGAGACGAATTTATTCCAAATTTATTAACAAAATTATTGCGTAATGAAACAATGAATGTGGGTGATATAAACATAGCCAAATCTATGTTTACCGATACAGCATTAGAAAACATTGTTTCAACTTATGGTACAACTATAGATGCTCATAATGTATGGAATATATTAATAGGTGCTGCTAAAACAAGAAATACTTCTTTATTTAATGGAGATTTTTCTTTATCAACAACGCCACAAAGGACAAATGTTCTGGACAGCAATGATCCGTTAAATACTTATGATGGAACCAATGGAAACATTGACAAATTAATAGCAAGTAATAAAGAAATAGATGAATTAAGTGGGGAACCTCAATGGGTCCCCGATGGATCGGGTAATTTAAGTGAGAGAGAACCTTGGAGAAATGAAATCTTTGATGGAATAAACGGTTCCAAAATAAACGGTTCCAGATTATTAATTAATAACGAACAATGTATCAAATTGAATGATAGTTTCCCTTGTTTTAAAAATTGGTTTGGTAAAAAGGATGTGAATGGAAAACTTCCCCCACCCAAGAACGAACAAAGTCTTGCAGAACCAGCGTACTGTATAAATGGACAACTGTTGGATGACGGTTGCAAACCAGTTACATTCATCGACGGAACCTGTGACAATGGTGGTAAGGTTAATGTTGATGGAGATGGTTGCGAAACACCAATTTACATTGCGGAATCTCCAGCTTACGATGAAACCAAACCCATGGGGCATTCCGATGCTTGTTATGATGAGTTGTGGCATACACAAACAATAGCTGATTTTAGGGGCGAAGGTGGTTTCGGAGTGACAACGGAAAGTACACAATCTTGTTATGAGATGAATAAGGATAAAAGTGGGATACCATCATTTAAAAACGCAATGGACAAAACATTTCCCGTTAATGGTGATAATAAATCTCTTAAAGAATATACGATTGATGTTATGAATAAACTACCAATAACTTCTGTTAAAACGGATATTCAAAATATCAGAATAACCGCCGATACGAGTCATCAGTATGAGGCAATATATGCGGATGGAGATATTACTGATGTTATGGGAAAAACGCAAATACTTAATTCCGCGGAGGTCGCCACGAATGCTTGTTATGGACAATTGCCTGATTATAAAGAGGTGGAGTTGGATAATAAAGAATTGCCATATTCTTGTCAAAATCGTTTTAGGGACAAACAATATAATTTTCCAAGACCTAGGAAATGTGTTGAACATTTTTGGAAGACACAGACAAATGGATTTAGCCCCGAATACAAAAATCAAACTTGGGAAGATAGATCATGGTGGAATGTGGGTAAAACATTTCACAAGCTTC
>Ga0114997_10001205_pt1 | contig 21647 bp, 26 predicted proteins | sample ArcticOcean_MG_C_2_FD_87045 | JGI IMG/M metagenome (GOLD analysis project Ga0114997, IMG submission 87045) | Marine microbial communities from western Arctic Ocean - ArcticOcean_MG_CB4_136 | ecosystem: Environmental > Aquatic > Marine > Oceanic | place: Arctic Ocean: Canada Basin | collected...
AAATTAATATAAAAAACTATTCTCTAAGTGAAATCTGGAATAATCAAAACTTAAAAGAAAAAGATTATAATAATTTAAATAGTTTCTTTTGGTTGTTTAGTTTAGATTTAAAATCTTCAAAAAAAGATACACAAAATATACTTTTACAATGGATTGAAAAAAATTATAGATATAATTCTAAAAGTTGGAAGATTGATATAGTTGCAAAAAGAATAATTGCTTGGCTTTCAAACTCTAAACTTACTTATGAAGATGGAAGCACTGATTACAAAAAAAAATTTGATGCTCTTGTCAAAAAACAAGTTAATCACTTAATTAATGAAATAGAAAAATCTGAATGGATTGATGATAAAATGATAGGATGTGCTGCGATCATTTTAGCTGGTTTATCTTATCAAGATAAAGAGAATTATTTAAATGCAGGTTTAAATTTATTAAAAAAAATAATCAAATTTTCTTTTGATAATGATGGATTTCCCAAATCAAGAAATATAAGACAATTAAACTTTTACTTGAAATACTTTGTATTAATAAGAGAGTGGCTCAAAGAGTCTCAAAGTGAAATACCAGACTATATTAATGAAAACATATATTACCTGGGTCAAGCGTATGCATTCATTTGTCAAAACAATAAAAAAAGTATACTTTTTAATGGTAACCATGAAGCTAACAATATTGCATTTGATAATTATTTAAAAAGATTAGGATATAATTTTAAAAATCAAAGTAATGAACTGGGCGGTTATGCAATTCTAAATAATAAAAAAATTGCTATTATAATGGATATTGGCCCTAGCCCTGATAAAAAATTTTCATCTAATTATCAAGCTGGCTCTTTATCGTTTGAAATAATTTCTAATGGAAAAAAACTAGTTTGTAACTCTGGGTATTTTCAAGACTTTAAACATCAATTAAATAGATTATCAAAATCAAGTGCCACACATAGTACTCTGTCATTGGATAATACTTCTTCATGTAAATTTACCAAAAATTTAAATTCTCACTCTAGAGTTTCTCAGGGTTTAAAAATCATAAAAAAAAATATTGTATTTGAAAAAAATTATTGGAAAATTAATGCTGCACATAATGGATATTTAAAACAATATGGGATTATTCATGATAGAGAAATAGAGTTTTATCCTGAACAAATGCAGTTTATCGGACATGATAAAATAAATTCAAAGAATGGTATTAAAGGTCTTAATTTTGAAATTAGATTCCATTTAGAGCCAAACGTTAAGGTAATGAAAACACAAGATAATAAATCAATACTTATAGAGCTTGGTGACGAAGGTTGGAAATTTAATTCTACCAGCAATATAAGCATTGATAACGGCCTATATTTTGGTAAAAAAAATTCTTTTGCAGATAATCAAAACATATTTATTTCGGAAATGACTAATAAAGAAAATCAGACTATAAAATGGGAATTCAAAAAACTATAATGAAAAAAATAAAAAAGGCCCTAATTTCAGTATCTGATAAAAAAAACTTAAAAAATATCTTAAAAGTTCTAACTAAACACAAAATTGATCTAATTAGTTCTGGTGGAACATATAAAGAAATTAAAAGACTTAAATTTAAATGCCTTGAAGTTTCAGAATATACAAATTTTACTGAAATACTTGGTGGTAGAGTTAAAACATTACATCCCAAAATACATGCTGGTATCCTAAGTAAAAGAAATAATAAGTCACACAAAAAAGATTTAAAAAATAATGGTTTTGAAGAAATAGATTTGGTAATTGTTAACTTTTATCCTTTTGAAAAAACTTTAAAACAAACTAAAAATCATTCAAAAATTATAGAAAATATAGACATTGGTGGACCAACAATGGTCAGGGCTGCTGCAAAAAATTACAATGATGTTACAGTTATTACAAAGCCCAAACAATACAATGAATTAATTTTTGAGATAGAAAGGTATAAAGGATCTACTTCATTAGAATTTAGAGAAAAAATGTCATCAGAATCTTTTTCAGAAACTGCCTATTATGATGCCATAATTTCAAATTATTTTAACCAAATTAGAAAAGATAATTTTCCAAAAAAGAAAATAATTTATGGAAACTTGATTCAAAAATTAAGGTATGGTGAAAATCCACATCAAGAAAGTGCAATTTACTCAATAGCAGGAAATCCAAACATAAAACAAATCCACGGTAAACAACTAAGCTATAATAACTATAATGATATATTTTCGGCTTTAACCATTTCAAAATCCTTACCTAATAATAATGGAACAGTAATAGTTAAACATGCAAATCCTTGTGGGGTTTCTATCAATAAAAACAAATTAAAAAGTTATCAAATGGCGCTTGCCTGCGATCCATTGAGTGCTTTTGGAGGTATAGTTTCTTGTAATTTTAAAATTAACAAAATTCTAGCTATGGAGCTAAATAAACTTTTTTTTGAAGTTATCATCGCAAACGAATTTGATAGTGATGCCTTAAAAATTTTAAAAAAAAAAAAAAATCTAAGAATAATCAACTCAAAGGATTTTTTTATGAAAGATGTAATAAATTATAAATCGTCTAATGGAATTATTTTAACACAAACTGAAGATGTAAAAAAATTTAATATCAATGGATTTAAAATAGTATCCCAAAAAAAACCTAGCAAGTCTCAACTTAAAAATTTGATTTTTGCATTTAATGTCTGTAGATACGTTAAATCTAACGCAATAGTTTTGGCAAGCAACGAGGCAACAGTTGGGATAGGCTCTGGGCAACCTAGCAGACTTGATAGTTGTCAGATAGCGATAGATAAGATGAATAAATTTCAAAATTTTAAAGAAGATGTGGTTGCAGCATCAGATGCTTTTTTTCCGTTTGTAGATGGAATTGAGAAATTAGTTCAATCTGGGATTTCTGCTGTAATACAACCTTCTGGATCAATCAGAGATAATGAAATAATAAAATTTGCTAATCAAACGAATACTATTTTAGTATTTTCAAGTACTAGACATTTTAGACATTAACAATTTGATCAATTTTGGCTGCTAAAATAAAATCGTTTTCTGACAGTCCCTCTATTGCATGGGTAGTAATAATAACCTTTGCATAACCCCATCCAAATGAGATATCTGGGTGGTGATTTTCATTTTCTGAAATTTCACCAACTTTATTTATAAAATTTTGGCTAATTTTAAAATTTTTAAATTTAAAATTTTTTTCTAGAAAAAATATTCCTTTATTGTTTTTTTTTACATCCCATCCATCTATTTTTTTTTGATATTTGTGAATTTCACTAATATCTAGGGGAGGAACTCCACTCTCACATGTAACACATTTTTTATTTAAAAGATCATTCATTTTATATTTTTACCTTAAAATTAATGGAGCGGGTCAAGGGAATCGAACCCTCTACCTAATCGTTGGCAACGATTCGCTCTACCAATGAGCTAGACCCGCACATATAAAACATATTATAAATAGAGGTTTTTTTTAATGCAAGCAATAATAAAATTAATCTTTTTCAATCCACTTGTATTGATCCAAAAAATTTTTCAGGAATATTTTATAGTCACTATACTTTTCTTTATCATATTTGTATAAATTACTTCTGATTTGTACATTGCTTGCCGTTGAAGAAAATAAATCTTTCCTTTTATAAAATTCCAAAGCTTTATTGCTCCATTCTAATTCACAAAAATTATATAATTTTTTTGATATTTCTTCCTTGTTATTTATCAATTCTTCAAGATTAACTGAAAATATTTTGTCTGGAAATTTTTTTTTAAAAAAAATCATTATCTTTAAATAATTATTTACATAATTCAAAATATTTTCAAAAGAATGGGTCCAGGGATTTTTAACTAAAAATTGCTGATAAATTGCAAATAAATTATCATTCATATTTCTTACAGAATTAATAAATTTTGCTTTTGGAAAAATTTTTAAAATTAATTCTATATAAAAAAAATTTTCAAGAGACTTTTCTATAAATAAATTATTTTTTGTATTAGATACTCCTAAACTTTCAAAAGCTCTAGAAAGTTTTTTACAAATTAAATTTTTATCTAGTGATAATAATTGTTCTTCTCCTTTTTTGCTATCCGTAAACATTTCTTTATGTGTGCTGATGATCGACCAATTTATTAAACCTGTTTCTCCTAAATTTAAGATTTTTTCTTCTCCAGAAGAAATGATCGACTCTAAAATTGTTGACCCAGATCTAGGTAGACCAACAATAAAGATTGGACTTAGATTTTTAATTTCAAAATTATTTTTTTTTAGATTAAAGTTTAATTTATCATATATTTTTGGGATAATATTTATCCAATAATGAACTGATTGCTTGTTAGAATTTAAATTTGCTTCAAAAGTATACTTATGAGCAATTTCTAATTTTTTCATTTCATCAATAATTTGATTTTTTTTTTTATGATTTTCGGCAAGTAAAAAATATCCAGAAGCGGTATTCAAAGAGTTTAATTTTTCATTTTGTAAAGTTTTTTCAATTAATTCGATTTTTTCGCTATTTATGAAATCTTTATCAATTTTACTTAAGTTGTAAAAAACAGCAAAATTTTTTGGTGATAAGTCAATTGCTCTATAATAAAATTTTTTAGCATTTTCTATATTTCCAACTCCCTGATAAAATAACGCAAGATTAATTATAGCAGTCAAATAATCATTTTTGGACTCTATCGCTTTTAAATATAATTTTTCTGCTTTTTCTATTTGTCTTTCAAGAACATAAAGATTTGCTAATTTATTTAAAGCAATATAATTTTCACTATCTAATTCTACAAACTTGACTAAGTATTTTTTTGCATTTTTTGCATCATTTAATTTAATAAATGTTTCATAAAGAATGAAATATATTTTTTTGTTAACTTTGGGATTTTTTATTAAATTTAAAAAGATTGATTTTGCTTCAATATATTTTTTTTTATTAAATAAATCTAGTGCTTTATTAGTGTCTTCATCTAGGTTATTTATCATTGTAATTATTTTATTTTAATAATATTAAATATAAATAAAAATATGATTAATCTTCCTAAATATATACCTGTTTTTCCTTTATCTAATTTTATAATATTTCCAAAAACTACTGTTCCATTGATTATTTTTGAGCCAAGATATTTGGCAATGATTGATGAATGTATAAAAACAAATAAAATGATAGGTATAATTCAACCTAAAAAAAAGGATGGGTCTATTCCAGAATTATATGATGTGGGGTGTTTAGGTAAAATAACTAAATTTAAAGATACTTCAGATGGTAGATATTTAATAGACTTAAATGGAATAAATAGATTTAATATTATTAGAGAAATTAAGAACAACAAGCCTTATAGAGAATGTGAAGTTACATTTGACAACTTCAAAGATGATATAAAAGTTCAAGATGAAAAAATCAAGTTTTCAGACATGGAATTAATGTTTAAAGATTTAAAATCTTTATTTGAAAAAAAGGGCTATATAATAAATTGGAAATCATTAGAAAAACAAAATTTAAATGAAACAATAAATGCTTTGGCTATGGCATCTCCATTTTCACTTGAAGAAAAACAAATATTATTAGAAACTCAAAGTTTGGGAGCTAGAAAAAATAAAATTACCGAAATTTTAAGCACATACAACTATGATAACTTTAATAATTCAACTCTCCAATAAAAATTAAACACCAAAACCTCTGTCTGCATATTTAACAAGTACATTATTTAATATTTTGTTTTTTCCCAAAAGTTTTAGCGCTTTATTTAAATTATTATTTTTATTTTTTTTATCAAAGTTAAAAAATTCATAAATAAAATCTATCCCATTTGAAAAAATAAAATTTGTATGCTTTGTTTTTTTCTCAAATTCTTCAAAAATTAATGAATCTAATTGCATGCCTAGATCAATTCTATTTTGAATAATTTTAGAAATAACCTTTATGTCTCTAATGGTCATATTAAACCCTTGTCCCGCCAAAGGATGAACCTTATGTAAGCAATCTCCAAAAGCAAGTATATTGTTATAATAATAATGCCTTGTATTAGATGATTTTAATTGAAAGCGATCCAATTTAGAAATTTTTTTTATTTTAAATTTCGGGTTATATTTTTCGATTAGATCAATAATTTTTTTTTTATCATATTTATAATTATTGGTATCCAGGGAATATACGATAGAGGTTTCTGTTGTTGAAATTGGTAAGAATGCAATTGGTCCATATTTGGTAAAAATTTGAATTGCAGAATTATTTTTTAGTTTTTCGTGTTTTAAAATTCCAGTATATGCAAGATTATTATAATTTTTTTCAATTCTTCCTAAAAAATATTTTTTTGCTATTAAATTATTAGAATCACAATTTATAATTAGATCATATTTTTTTTCTTTTAATAATTTTTTATAAAAATTATCGTCTTTTATTATTTTATTTTTAAAAAATTTACTTTTTAATAATTTGGTATTTAATAATTTATAAAGATAGTTATTTTTTATAATACAAAAAAGATTATCTTTATTTTTTTCGAAATTCAGAATTTTTTCATTCTTTAATTTTTCAGAATAAACTTCTATTTTATTAATTTCCCAAATATTTTTTTTTTCTATATCTAAAATTTCCTTTTTAAAAAAATTTAAATTATTTTTAGATATCCCTATAGTGCGTGTTAAAGATAAATTATTATTATTTTTTTTACTATAAATATGAACATTTATTTTTTTTTTTATAAGATTATTAGCAAAAGATAGACTTGATAATCCATCACCTATTATACAAACATTCATAATTAATTTTTAATTTTAACAATAAAAATTAGATGATACAAAGTGATTAATTTATGGAAATTAAAAAAATACTTAATAATACTTTAAATTTCACCTTCAATAGGTTTATTGAGGCCATTAACCTAGCTATTATAATACTTGGGACATTATTACTAATTTCGCTGTTAAGTTACTCTCCAGAAGATCCAAACTTTATTTTTCCTAATAATACAAGTATTAACAATATTATCGGATTCCGTGGAAGTTTTGTTGCAGATCTCTTTTATCAATCGTTAGGTCTTATTTCTCTATTAATTCCCTTTACTCTTATTTTTACTGGATTACATATTTTTTTTACAAAAAAAATTTCTGTGCTCATCGAAAGTTTTTTTTATATAACTTTATATTCTTTAATTGGTTCTTTATTTTTTTCTATTTTTTATCCTAATGCTTTTAAACTTTACATTAATGGTAATGGGGGATTTGTTGGAAAATACATCGAAACTACTTTTTTAAATTTTCCAATTAATTTAAATAATAATATTTCATATTATTTATTTCTAATTATAATTTTAATTCTATTTTTAATAAGCGTACAATTTAACTCTACTTCTTTTTATAACTTTTTTAAAAAAATATACAAAATTCTATTTTCAAAAAAAGAAAGGAGTTATACTAATAAAAATGAAATAATTAATGAATATATTCCTCAAGATGAAATAAAAAATCTTATACAGGAAGACTTGCCATTTATTAAAAACGAAACAAATCAAAGCACTTATAAGGCAAAGTTTAAGCTACCTTCTGTTGATTTATTGAAAATGCCCTCCAAAAAAGAAAGGAATAATTCCAAAATAGAAGATGAAGTTGATACAGAATTTTTAGAAAAAATACTCTTAGATTTTGGAGTTAACGGAAATATTAAAAAAATAAGTCATGGGCCTGTTGTTACTTTAAATGAATTTGAGCCAGCTGCTGGTGTTAAAGTTTCAAAAATTATTAATTTGTCAGATGATATAGCAAGAAATACCAGTTCTGAATCTGCCAGAATTGCAACGATTCCTGGCAGAAGCACTATTGGAATTGAACTGCCAAACTCTACTAGAGAAAATGTCTACTTAAGTGAAATAATTTCTAGCAGTGATTTTTTAAAAAAAGATATTCACTTACCAATTGCTTTAGGCAAGAATATTTCTGGTGCCCCTATAGTTGGTGATTTAGCTTCAATGCCACATTTGTTAATAGCTGGCACTACTGGTTCAGGTAAATCTGTTTGTATTAATACTATTATACTTTCTTTGCTCTATCGACATACGCCAGATAAATGTAAGTTTATTTTAATTGATCCAAAAATGTTGGAGTTGTCAACCTATGAGGGTATCCCGCACCTGTTATGCCCCGTAATTACAGAAGCAAAAAAAGCTGCTTCTGTATTGGGCTGGGTCGTAAAAGAAATGGAAAACAGGTACAAGCTTATGACAAAAGATGGTGTTAGAAACATTGATGGATATAACTCCAAACACAAATTGGCCATGCCTTATATCGTGGTTGTGGTCGATGAAATGTCTGACTTGATGCTAGTGGCAGGAAAAGAAATTGAAAATTATATCCAAAAATTATCTCAAATGGCTAGAGCTGCTGGCATTCATATAATTATGGCAACTCAGAGACCAAGTGTTGATGTAATTACGGGAACTATAAAAGCAAATTTTCCAACAAGAATTTCATTTCAGGTAACCTCTAAAATAGATAGCAGAACTATACTTGGGGAACAGGGAGCAGAACAACTGTTGGGTAAGGGTGATATGCTTTATATGTCTTCTGCTAACCGAATAGTTAGAATTCATGCACCATTTGTCTCTGAACATGAAATTGAAAAAATTAACAATTACTTAAGGAGCCAGGCTGAGCCAGATTATATTGATGAAATTTTGAACTTTGTAGATGAAAAAGAGAGTGGTGAAAATTCATTAATTAAAGGAGAAAAAGATGAACTATATCAAGCAGCTCTAGATATTATAAGATCAGAAGGGAAAGCCTCTACATCATTTTTACAAAGAAAATTACAAATTGGATATAACAGAGCGGCAAGGATTATAGATATGATGGAAGCAGATGGAATAGTTAGTAAAGCAAACCATGTTGGTAAAAGAGATGTTCTTTAATGTTTAGAATTTTAATATTTTTTATTGTATTAAATATTTTCAGTTCTGCTCAAGCATCATTAAAAGAAAAAATAATTTATAAATTAAAAGAAACCAAAAATTTAAGTTTTAATTTTAAGCAAACTATTAACGAAAATAGTGAGACTGGAAATTGTATAATAAAATATTCTAAAAAAATTTATTGTGAATATGATAACTTAAATAAAAAAATTATTGTGTCTAATGGTAAATCTTTAGTAATTAAAAATAGAAACAGCGGAACTTCATTTATATACCCGATAAAGAAAACACCCCTTGGGCTATTGCTTGATAAAAATTATCTCATTGAAAAGATAAGTGCCTTGGAGCCTAGGGAGGCTAATAAATATTTAAACTTTAGGATTGAAGAAAATGATAATGTAATTAATATTTTTTTCAATAAAGAAACTCTTAATTTAATAGGCTGGCAAACTGAAGATATTTACCAAAATCTAATTATTACCTTTATTCATTCAGTTAAAATAAATCAAAAAATAAGTGAAAAAATATTCACATTACCAAGTTTGGATTAATTAATTATCCAATTAATGTTTCAGACTTAAAAATTTTCATCCCTCTTGCTAAATAATTTTTTAGTGCGTTTTTATGATCCAATGAACATGTGTGAGCCCAAATTCTTGTTGAGCCAAATAAAAATGATTTTTTAATTGCCTCGCTCAACAAATAACCACCTAATTTTCTTCCATAGTATTCCTCTAAAATACCAAAATAAGCAATTTCAGCTTCTTTGTTTTCTTTATTAAACAATAATTCAAAATAGCCAGCAATTTCGCTTTTATCTTTAAGAATAAATGTAGAAAGCTTTTCATCAGAAATATACTTAGTCCAATCTAAATCTGTCCAAACAAGTCTATCAACCCATCGACAATTTTTACCTATATTCTTGTAAAGAAATTTATTTAATTGAAAATCTTTTGGGTCAACCAATTCTACATAATATTCTTCTAGTGGTTTTTTAACTTCTTTAAAATTTTCAGCTGACCTTAGCTCTAAGTAATTTCTAAATATTTTTTCTGTCACTCGACCATTTTTCCTATTTTTTCACCACCAAATAAATGGAAGTGTAAATGTGGAACCTCTTGGCCTCCGTGCTCATCTAAATTAGTAAGAGCTCTATAGCCTTTTCCATTATCTGTTGATATTCCTAGGATTTTTGAAACTTCTGAAATTGCTTTACTTAATGCTACTATCTCTTGATCTGAAGCTCTGTTATTAAAATCATCCAGATTGGTATATTCGCCCTTTGGGATCACTAATGCATGAATTTTTTTTTGAGGATTAATATCATGGAAAGAAAGAACATAATCATTTTCAAATATTTTTTGACATGGAATTTCTTTTCTCAAAATTTTTGCAAAAATATTGTTTTTATTGTAGCTCATTATCTATTATTTTTTTCTTCAATTCCTGACTGTTTTTTTCTATTTTCTAATTCCTTTAAAACATCGTCAAACTTAATATCAGCTGCCTCTAATGTAACTAATAAATGATAAATTGTATCTGCTGCTTCATGCACTATGTTGGAATTATTATTTAGTGCTTCTTTAAGCTCTCCAAACTCTTCTTCCATCTTGTCTATACATTTTGTTAATCCACCAGATAATAACGAAGAAGTATAAGATTTATCTTCGTCTTTATTCTTTCTATCTCTTATTGTTTTTACTAAATTTATTAAATTTTCTGACATGCCTAAATTCTAACAGGAATTCCTTTTGAGTCCAAATATTGCTTAGCTTCTTGGACTGAGTGTATTCCGTAATGAAAAATAGAGGCTGCTAAAACTGCACTAGCGTTTCCTAATTTAATACCATCTACTAAGTGATCCAGATTACCTACGCCGCCTGAAGCAATCACTGGTATATTTACTATCGAAGATATTTTAAACATCAAATCATTGTCATAACCAATTTGGGTTCCATCTCTATCCATAGATGTAACCATCAATTCTCCCGCTCCACAATCTTCCATTTTTTTTGCAAATTCTATTGCATTTAAGCCTGTATTATTTCTTCCTCCGTGAGTAAAAACTTCCCACTTATCTTCATTTTTCTTAGCATCAATTGCAACAACAATACATTGTGATCCGAATTTTTTTGAACTTTCAATAATCACTTCTGGATTTTGTACAGCAGCAGTATTAATTGAAACTTTATCTGCTCCACAATTTAAAAGTTTATTGATATCATCTGCGCCTCTAACTCCTCCTCCAACCGTTAAGGGTACAAAACATTTCTCAGATGTTCTTTCAACTACATCATAAATAGTATCTCTATTTTCATTTGAAGCTGTAATGTCTAAAAAACAAATTTCATCAGCGCCACCATCGCTATAAATTTTGGCTTGTTCAACTGGATCACCAGCATCTTTTAAATCTACAAAATTAATTCCTTTAACCACTCTACCATTTTTAACATCAAGGCATGGAATAATTCTATTTTTAAGCATCTATTTCTCTCGCCAATTCTTCTAAGTTAATATCTCCATCATATATAGCTTTGCCAACTATAATTCCTTCAATATTTTTGTTTAAACTTTTTGCTTTTTTAATGTCACCAATTGAAGAAACTCCTCCTGAGATAATCACTGGACAATTTGAAATGTTGGCAACTTTTGATGTTTCTTCAAAGTTAGGACTTTGTTTCATTCCATCACGATTAATATCTGTATAAATTAACCTGCTTGCACCATAATCATTTACTTCTTTTAAAAAATCTAAAGTCAATTGATTGGAGTTTTCCTTCCAGCCTGAAACAGAAAGATATCCATCTTTAGAATCCAAACCCAATGCAATTTTGTTTGGGAATTTTTCACACGCTTCTTTTAAAAAATTTTTATCTTTTATAACGGCGCTTCCTAAAATAATTTTTTCTGCACCAACATCTACATATTTTTTAATACTATCAATGTTTCTGACACCTCCACCTACTTCAATTTTTAAATCAAATTTACTAACTATTTCTCTAATAATATCCAAATTAACCATCTCACCAGTTAAAGCTCCGTCTAAATCAACAATGTGTAAATTTTTGAAACCATGATCTTTATATTTACCAGCTTGTTCAATTGGTGACATTTGATATTCAGTTTTATTATTAAAATCACCTCTGATTAATCTGACACACTTTTTATCTTTAATGTCTATTGCTGGAAATATTTTCATATTTCTAATCCTGTCTTTCTGCCTCTTTATTAGAAAAATAAGCAGCAATAAATAATCCAATCATAGCTATTATCAACATAGGAAATTATGCATTATAAATTTATAAAGTTATTAATTAATTGAAGCCCTAATTTATCACTCTTTTCAGGGTGAAACTGAGTTCCAAAGATATTTTCTTTTTCAACAGAGCAAACAATATTTGATGAATAGTCTGTTGTTGCAGAAATTACATTTTTATCTTCAGGAATAAATTCATAACTATGAACAAAATACATATGAGAGTTATTTTCTATTCCTTTGAAAATCTTGCTATCCTTAACAATATTTATTTGGTTCCATCCAATATGAGGAATTTTATATTTTCCATTTTTATTATCAATTTTTGAAACTTTACCTGAAATCCAGCCCAAACCTTTTGTCTCTGTTTCTTCATAACCAATATCTGCAAACATCTGTAAGCCAACACAAATTCCAATAAGAGGTTTTTTATTATTGATTACAAATTCGTTTAGAGTGTCAACTATTCCATTTATACTTTTCAAGGCATCAATACAGCTCTTGAACGATCCCTGACCTGGTAATACTACCTTATCACTTGATTTAATCTTGTTTAAATCTGAAGTTACTTCGATATTAACTTTTTTTTTAGCAACTTTCTTGAAAGAATTTATTACAGACCTAATATTTCCTGAACTATAGTCAACAATCGTGACATTCATCAGTTTATAAAGAGCCTTTGGTTGATGGAATGCCCTTCTTGTTCCTGGGATCTATTTCTAAGGCTGTTCTTAGTGACCTTGCTAGAGCTTTAAAACAAGACTCAATTATATGATGACTGTTATCTCCATAAATATTTTCCATATGTAGTGTTATTCCTGCCGACTGAGAAAATGCCTGAAACCATTCTTTAAAAAGTTCTGTGTCCATTTCTCCAAGTCTTTCTACTTTCAGCTTAACTTTCCAGATTAAGTATGGTCTATTTGAAACATCGATTGCAACCCTTGTTAATGTTTCATCCATTGGAATCATTGCGTGAGCATATCTTCTAATTCCTGCGTAGTTTTTTAGTGCTTTCTTCAAAGCCTCACCTATGGCTATGCCAGAATCTTCTGTCGTGTGATGAAGATCTATATGAGTGTCTCCTTTTGCTTTTAAATTTATATCTATTAATGAATGCTTTGATAATTGTTCAAGCATGTGATCCAAAAAACCTATACCAGTATCAATATTATACTTACCTTTACCATCAATATTTAAATCAACACTAATACTAGTTTCTTTAGTTTTTCGAGAAATTTTTCCTTTTCTGCTCATAATATTAAATACATATATAGAGATTAGTGTACTTTATCAATATTTGTAATCCACCACTTGAAGAATAAAAATTAATATCCATCTATAGTCTATGACTACAATAGTACTTATTAGAAAAAATAATGAAGTGGTAGTAGCTGGTGATGGCCAAGTTAGTATGGGCAACACAGTTATAAAAAGTACTGCTGCTAAAGTTAGAAAAATTGAAAAAAGAAATGTAATTGCAGGTTTTGCAGGGTCTACTGCAGATGCTTTAACTCTTTTTGAAAGACTTGAAGCAAAGCTTGAAAAACATGCTGGGAACCTACCAAGAGCTGCTGTCGAGCTAGCAAAAGATTGGCGGACTGACAAATACTTAAGAAGGCTTGAGGCTTTAATGGCCATAGGTGATAAAGAAAATAGTTTCATAATTTCTGGCACAGGCGATGTTCTAGAGCCAGAAGGAAATGCTATTGGCATAGGCTCTGGTGGAAATTATGCTTTAGCTGCTGCTAAAGTTTTACTGGACACAGACTTAAGTGCAGAAGAAGTTGCAAGAAAAGCAATCAAAGTTGCTTCTGAAATTTGTGTATTTACAAATGACAATATTAAAATTGAAAAAATTTAATGAAAGATTCAAATGTTACACCTTTTCCTAAAGAAAAAAATGAGCACAAAGATAGTTCTCTAGTTAGCTCACTATCTCCTAGGGAAATAGTGTCTGAGCTAGATAGGTATGTTGTTGGGCAAAATAAAGCAAAAAAAGCAGTTGCGATTGCTTTAAGAAATAGATGGCGAAGGCAAGCTTTAACAGGTGAAATGAAAGATGAAGTTTTACCAAAAAATATTTTAATGATTGGACCAACGGGAGTTGGTAAGACAGAAATTTCGAGAAGACTCTCCAAACTAGCAGAGGCTCCTTTTGTAAAAGTAGAAGCAACAAGATTTACAGAAGTTGGTTACGTGGGGAGAGACGTTGAGCAAATCATAAGAGATTTACTCGAAATTGCTATAGCAATGGAAAAAATAAAAAAAAGAAAAGAAGTTCATACAAAAGCTCAGAAACTAGCTGAAGAGAAAGTTCTAGATGCACTAGTTGGCAATAAAGCAAGTCTGGCTACTAGAGAAAGTTTTAGAAAAAGATTAAGAGATGGTGATCTAGATGATAACGAAATTGAAATAGCTGTAAATGATAGTGGTTCACAAGCTTCATTTGAAATTCCTGGAATGCCAGGAGCTAATATTGGAATGATAAATATTGGTGAAATGATTGGAAAATCTGTTGGAAACAAACAGAAAAAGAAAAAAATGACTGTGAAAGAATCTCATGAAATTTTAATTAATGATGAGGCTGATAAATTAATAGAAGAGGATAAAATTATACAATCTGCAAAAAACTCTACGGAAAATAATGGTATCGTCTTCTTAGATGAGATAGACAAAATCTCAGGAAGAACTGATAGAGCTGGAGGAGATGTGTCTAGAGAGGGAGTTCAAAGAGACTTACTTCCTTTGATTGAAGGAACAACCGTGAGCACAAAATATGGCCCAATTAAAACAGATCATATTTTATTTATTGCCTCTGGTGCATTTCAACTTGCAAAACCTTCAGATCTACTGCCAGAACTTCAGGGTAGACTTCCAATAAGAGTTGAGCTTGAGGCTTTAACTAGTGAAGACTTCAAAAGAATTCTTAAAGAGCCAGATTTTAGTTTAATTAAACAGTACGTTGCACTTTTAAAAACTGAAAATGTAGAATTAGAATTTTCTGAAGATGGAATAGATGCCATTGCTAATATAGCGTCAGAGGTTAACTCTACTGTAGAAAATATTGGTGCAAGAAGACTGCATACTATTATTGAAAGAATTTTAGACGACATTAGTTTTACAGCCACAGATAGAGCAGGTGAAAAAATTATAATTAACTCTAGGTATGTTAAACAAAATTTAGATGAACTAGTTAAGGATACTGATTTATCAAAATTTATTCTTTAAAAAATTTAAATTTTATATTCAAAATTTTGTGTTTCTGCATTTACTTGCAATTCCACTGCACCATTATTTAAATGAAAATTACGAGCCATTTCTGTGAGTGGAGAAAGGGTAATTAGTCTATTTAGATGATTAGATTTTTTAATCATCTTAAAAACCTCTTTCACAATTAATTTCCCGCCACCTCTTTTTTTTGACCAGATAGTATATGCAATTGCTATTTTTCCTATGTTTTGGTCTCTTCGAACACTCTTTAAATATGCATCTCTTGTCATTAGATCTAATTCCTTTACTGTTTTGGGTACCTCGTCAGTAAAACCAAAACACATAATTGCACATATTTCTTTATTGTGCTTTACACCAAAAATTTTTCTACCATAACTTCTCCTAAAAATTATGTCTAATTCTGGGCGTACAGGATCTTCATTTACGTTACATGACTGAAGTTCGACTAATTCAGCGCCCTTTATCCACTCAAAAAAATTATTTATTTTTTTTTTTATTCTTCTTTCTTTTAAGATTTTTAATCTTCTTTTAATTGTCCCCATATTTTAATTAATTATATAAATTTATTTTTATTTTTAAGATAAACATAAAAAGCCCCACTTCCTCCATCTTCAATCTTTGCATCTTTGGTTTCAATAATCATTTTCATTAAGTTTTTATTGGACTGAATAAAATCAGGAACTGAGTGTTTCAAAATACTTAAATCTTTTGAAAGATAGGGGTTTGCCGTATTCTTAGATCTTAAGCCTTTACCTGTAATCACAATAATTTTAGTGACACATTCATTAAAACATTTGTTGATAAATTTTTCTACAGCTCTATTGGCCTCTTCAAGTGAATATCCGTGTAAGTCTATTTTTTTAATTTTTTCTTGTCTTATATTTTTCTTAGAAAGAAAATCTTTGTTTGGAACTTTTTCATCATTTTTTAAAAAGCTTTCCCAGTCTTGCATATCTTTATCCGTAATTTTCTTAATCAATTATGTAAGTGTATCAATTAATATCCAATTAGGATTTGATGATTTTATATTTTTTGAAAAAACCCAAGTATCATAGACAGTTTTAATTTTTTCACCATCTCCTGAAATAATTTTTTTTTCTTTATCCTTTATACAGGTTATGATTTCACTAACAAAATCTACTGTAACTTCAAAGCTATCTTCTATTTTTTTATGCGTCTTGATTGCTGCAGACTTAATCCCTATAAAGGTTATCTCAGCATAATGATTTTTTTTTTCTCTAATCAAAAGAGATTCTTTGAATTGATCGTGAATTTTTTTACTTAAAAGAGGTTTGCTGGCTATTAATTTGTTGTCACTATCACTAAAATCTACAATAATTGTTTCATAGGCAATTTTTGCTCCTATTAAAAAATTTTTTTTCGCCTCTTCATCAAAATTTTCATTTTTTATTTCTTTTATTTGAATAGTTTTCTGAAATTTATTTGCAAATTGTGTTGGTAATTTACCTTCAAATCCTGTTTTTTTTCCCAATATTCCTCTTAGTCTGAGAAAAATAAACCCAGCAATCATTGCTAAAAGGATAATATCTATATATTCAAAACTATTGTTCATAATTAAATAATATTTAGTATGTTGATTAATATCAACTAGCAATTTAAATTAAGTCGCATGAATACAATTTTACTACTAATAATAGGTTTACCAATTATTGAAATTTACTTGTTTATTAAATTAGGTGCTAAAATTGGAGCATTCAGCACCATTTCTCTTATTTTAATAACCGCTTTTTTGGGCATAATCTACGCAAGATATGAGGGTTTTAACACACTGAAATCTGGCATGTCACAGATGGTAAAGAATGAGATGCCTATTTATGAAATTGTTTCAGGTGCAGCCTTGGCTTTTGCGGCTTTACTTTTGATTTTACCTGGCTTTGCCACAGATATTATTGGTTTATTAATTATTTTTCCACCCACAAGAAAATTAATTTTTAAAAAAATATCTCATAAAAAACCTAATGAAAAAAAACAAGATTATATAAATGGTGAGTTTGAAGATATAGAAGATGATAATGATAAAAAAATTTAAAATATTAGCTCAATTTGTAAAAGATATATCCGGAGAAACACCAGACGTACAAACTTATATATTTGTAAAAGAAAATATTTCAAAATACTTATTAAATATAGATATCAATTCTACAGCCTTAAAGAATAAACTTATTAAGGTCAACACGACTCTAAAATTTGAAGATAAAGAATTAAATGATAAAAAGTCTCACTTTGAAATAATTTATTCATCAATAGTTAGGGTTGATGAAGACATAAAAGATAAATCAGATTTAGAAAAAATAATACTTTGTGATGTTCAAAATGAAATTTATCCTAAATTGGAAAAGACCTTTTTAAATTTATTAAATAATTCCGGTTTTCCTGAAGTAAAGCTTGAAAAAAAAATTGATTTTGAAAAACTATATAATGAAAAATTTAACTAAAAATAATTTTTTTTAAAATTTGCAGATAAATAACTTTTGTGTAATTTAATTTCTTCGTTAGTTGGTTTGATCACCTTCTTGTAATAAATATTATTTTTTTTAACATTCAATTCTAAATTTTCATTATCTTGATTTTTAAAATTCAGCATTGGTTCTTTTTGATCCAACAAATTAATGTATACTTTAGATAATAAATCACAGTCAATTAGAGCTGTGTGTCGTGTTCTTTTAGAGTTATCTATCCTGTATCGTTTACAAAGAGCATCCAAACTTGTTGGGGATCCTGGAAATTTATCTCTAGCTAAAATAAGTGTATCTACAATATTTTCTCTACTAATTTTTTTTTTCCCCAACAGTGCAAGTTCATTATTTAAATGTGACAAATCAAACTCTGCATTATGGATTACTAATCTTTTATTTTTTATAAATAATAAAAAATCATCCACCACTTCTATAAATTTTTTTTGTGTAGACAAAAATTCGTCTGTATACCCATGTACTTCAAGGGCTTTCTCCGAAACTTTTTTTTCTGGGTTTAAATAACAATGAAAACTATTTGTTGTGGGGATTAAATTATCAAGTTCAATGCATCCAATTTCAACAATCCTGTGACCATCTCTAACTGATAGACCGGTTGTTTCTGTGTCCAATATAACTTCTTTCATTTACAAAATCTCTTTTAGAACTTTGTTTATACCCTTTTTAACGGATTTATTTGTAAAATTATTTTTAATAATAAATTGAGATTTTTTTTTCTTATAATCAAGTGGTAGTTGAATATTTTTAAATTTATTTAATAATTTTAAGTTAAAATTTATTCTCCTTCTTAATCTTTTTGAAATATCTGACTTTTTAGATTGAACAAATATTAAAATATCATTTTTCTTATTAATTTTATTTTCCAACAAAAGAGGAATATCCAAAATTACAATTTGCTTATTCCTATTTTTTTTTAAAAAAATATTCATTTTTTTTCTTATTTCTAAATGAATAACTTTTATAATTTTTTTTAAATTAATTTTATTTTCCAGTATGGCTTTGGAAATTTCATTTTTATTTATTGGAAATGAAAAAATGTGTTTTGGTAGGGTTTTTTTTAATTTATTAAAAATTTTTTTGTCTTTTTGGTATAGTTTACCCACCTCAAAATCTGCATTGAATACTGGATAGCCAAATTTTTTAGCTACATAACTTTTGCCCGACCCAATATCTCCCAAAATCCCAATTTTGATCATCAATCTAATAGCTTTATTATTTTATCGTCAATTTCTGGTTGGATGCCCATCCATTTATAAAAAGCAAAATGTGCCTGATATAAAAACATTTTTTTACCATTCATCGTTTTGTTGCCTCTTAGTCTTGCGTCTTTAAGAAAGCTTGTCTCCTTAGGATTATAGATTAAGTCATAAAACAAAACGTTTTTATTATTTTCATATTCTTTAAAGTCTAATCCTAAATTTTCATCATTTTTTAACCCAACGCTGGTTGTGTTCACAACTAAGTCACAAACCTTCGGCTTTTCTCCCCAGTCGATTACTTCAATGTTTTTTCTTAAAGCCCATTTGTTTCCTTCATTTTTTAATTTTTCTGCTTTTTCTCTGGTTCTGTTTGAAATATAAATTTTATTAGCGGTTAAAGATAGGTGATATACAATTGATGACGTAACTCCTCCAGCACCTAACACAAAAATATTCTTGGCATGGTATTTACTAAGGCTTGCTTTGAAACCTTGCACGTCTGTATTAATTCCTATTACCTGACCATCATCTTCTTTATACAGGGTGTTTACTGATTGGGTGTTTGTCGCTGTAATATCTAGTTTGTCTAAAAAAGGAATAATTTTTTTTTTAAAAGGTACCGTTATATTTACACCTTTGAGTACATCCATTTTAACTTCTTCAACAATTCTTCCTAAATTTTCTTCTTCTACTTTTCTTTTTTCATAAACATAATCTATTAAGTTATATTTTTTTATCCAGTAGTTGTGGATGAGTGGTGATAAAGAATGCTCAATTGGGTTTCCAATTACTAAATATTTTTTCATTTATGATTGCTTAGATATTCTTTAATTTTTTTTATTGGTAGGCCCATTATGGTATTCTTATCCCCTTCTATCTTGGAGAACAAAGATCTGCCCTCGCCTTCAATTTGATAAACATTATAAGCATACAATGCCTCATCACTTATTTTGTCTAAATATTTTTTAAGCTCTTCTTCGCTCATTTGTTTCATTGTTAGGAATGCTTTGTCTGTATAATTCCATATCATTGAACCATTTTGAGATATACAAACCGAACTTATTAGCTGATGTGTTTGGCCATTTAAGCTTTGTAATATCTTCAGTGCTTCTTTTCTATTTTTTGGTTTTGAGATTATTTTTCCATTGAGATCAATGACGCTATCTGCCCCTATAACCATCTTGTCTTCTTTCTTTTGGCTTATTTTGTTTGCTTTTAATTCAGCAAGGTTTTTAGATATAATTTCTGGAGATGCTTTTTCTTTTAGTAGGCTTTCTTTGATATTTTCCTCATCGACATTTGAGTGCTCAACCACACAATTGATTTGATTTTCATCTAAAATTTTTTTTCTGACTTTGCTTTTTGAGGCAAGTATTATTTGATTAGGCATTGCTTTTATAAATTTCGTGTATTTTGATTATTGATGCGGCGACCTCTTCAACTGATTTTCTAGTAACATCAATGGTTGGCCATTTGTATTTTAAAAATGTTTTTTTAGCGTCTTCAACTTCTTTTTTAATTTTACCAATATCTGTATAGCTTGTGTTTTCTCTTTCTTTAATTGTTATCATTCTATTTTTTCTTATATCAACTAATCTTTCGGCTTCGGTGGTTAGCCCTACTACACATGTCATTTTAGGTTTTTTTTTTAAAATTTCTGGTATTGAGTTTTTATTAACAAGAGGAATATTTGATGTTTTAAATCCCCTGTTTGCAAGGTAGATCGATGTTGGCGTTTTGCTGGTTCTACTAACGCCCAGTAATATTATATCTGCTTTGTGTATTTCTTCAATTAAATTTCCATCATCATGGTTCATTGTAAATTGAATGGCTTCGATTCTTTCATAATACTCTTCATTAAGAGCATGTTGTCCACTTGGAACGTGAGAGGCTTGTTGGTTTAATAATTTTGAAAAACTTAGTATTAAATTTCCCAGAACACCAAAACAAGGAATTTTTTTTTCCGTGCTTTTATTTGCTAGTAGTTTTGCAAGATTATTATCAACAATTGTATATAATATTATTGAATTCTTATTTTTTTTTGCCTCTTCAAGAATTTTAGTAACTTGGTTTTCTGTTCTGGTAAAAAAATATGACCTAACATCGTACTCGATATTTTTAAACTGTGCCTTAATAGCTAAAAAAACTCTATCTAATGTTTCTCCCGTAGAGTCTGATATTAGATATATTTGATATGTATTATTCATTAATAAAGTGTTGGTAATTAAGTATTATTTTCATTATTTTTTATAATTATACTGTTTGTTGTTTTTTCCTGTAAAACCCTTTTTTTATAAACATTAATAAACATGTGAATTTATAATATACATTTAATCTGACAAAATTAAAAAAATCTTCAAATTGCACAATATACATCAGTTTTATCACCTGTTAATTGTTAATAAATTGTTAATAAAATGTTAAAAACAAATAATTCTCGTTATTCACATACTATATAACTAATACTATAATTATATATTTACTTATTATTATGACACCTATCGAAGAAACTATAATAAATAAAAAAACAACAAATACTTCCATTTGGTTAATGAGACAGGCGGGAAGGTACCTTCCAGAGTTTAGAAAAATTA
>Ga0114997_10001209_pt1 | contig 21612 bp, 9 predicted proteins | sample ArcticOcean_MG_C_2_FD_87045 | JGI IMG/M metagenome (GOLD analysis project Ga0114997, IMG submission 87045) | Marine microbial communities from western Arctic Ocean - ArcticOcean_MG_CB4_136 | ecosystem: Environmental > Aquatic > Marine > Oceanic | place: Arctic Ocean: Canada Basin | collected...
ATCATCATCATCGCCGCCAGCGATTTTACTGATTAAAACAATTAAAATTAGGAGGATGACCAATCCGCCGCCACCTGCTGCGATATAGAACATCGTCGGAGCGAGGCCGAAAATCATCTCTTGTGAATTGTTTACTGCTTCTGAATCGATATCCCATTGGCAGCCGTCTTCAGGATCTACCCCCGCACCAGACGGAGTGTCTGCACAACGATCATCAATATCTAAGACACCATCACTATCGCTATCTCTTTGGTTGGAAGCGCAGCCATCGTATCCGACGGTTTCTGATTTTCGTGCTACATCTGTCGCTAGGCACTTGTCGGCATTATTTCCGCTTGAATTATCACCGAAACCATCGAGGTCCTCATCGATCCATTGAGTTCTATCATTAGGGAAAGGGTCATCGAAAATATCGTCATAACCATCGCCGTCAGAATCAACACAACCATAACGGAATTTCTCGGTTGAATTGCCCCAAACATCTGGACAATCATCTGGAGTGGTAGCATCTTGAGCATCATTATCACCAAAGCCGTCTCGGTCTTGGTCCCACCATTGAGTGGCATCCCTTGGGAAGGCATCTCCTGAATGAATGCCGTTGGAATAACTGTAAACCCCCGAAAAACCATCGTCGTCAAAGTCTACTTCCATGGCAGCTTCATCAGTACAACCATCGCTTAGCACCAGATAACCCGGTGGAGTATCTGGACAAGCATCTTCGGCATTGCTAACCCCATCCTCGTCATCATCCAATTGTGCATCAGCACAACCCTTTGCATCGACATCAGCGCCAATCTCTGTTTGAGGACAATCATCAGATGGGTCGTTCACACCATCAGAATCACTATCGACTTCGGCCTGACTGGTGGTACAACCATCTAAATCAACACCAACGCCCGATTCAGAACCTGGGCATTTATCTAAATCATTGGTAATGCCATCTTGGTCGTCGTCCTTTTGATTTTCAGCACATCCGGCCGCATCGACCTCTAATCCGAGTTCTGTATCTTCGCAGTTATCGTAATCATTGAGTATTGAATCGCCGTCGTCGTCTTCATCGTTGATAATAGGACAGCCAACACCGAGAGTTCCATTCCAAACACCAGCGGTGAAAGGGCATTTGTCGGGATCGGTACCACCTTGAGCATCACCCCACCCATCGCCATCGGAGTCTGCGACTTGAGTTTGGTCCAATGGGTAATCATCAGCTGCGTTCATCACACCATCGCCATCAGTATCAATACAACCGAATTGAGGTGAAGTAGAATTACCCCAGTCGTTAGGGCAACCATCTATCTCCAATGGTGCTCGTAAAGAAACATTATCTAATGAGGTCCAATTATTGGGATAGCCATCTTCGTCAGTATCATTAGCCGCGGTCGGATTTGAAGGGAATTTATCAGGCGTAGTCGCCCCTTCGGTTGAATTATCCCCAAAGCCATCACCATCGCTATCGGCCCATTGGGTCTCATCGCTAGGCCACCAATCCGCCCCGTGTGATTCATTCCATTCCCTATGAGTTCCAACCCCTGAAACATCTGAAGAGCCATCACCATCGGTGTCGACACAGCCTAATCGGTCGCGCCATGAAAAGCCTTGTATCCAAGGACATTTATCTCCGAATTCGTCATCGTCCTCGTTATCGCCATAACCATCGAGATCCTCATCTTTCCATTGTAAACTATTGTATGGAAAGAGGTCTGGTAATTTATTATCGAATTGAGTATTGCAACAATCAGGACCATGATTATCACCATAGGTGTCGCCATCGCTATCCAAAGCCTGTTTCCAATTGGTAGGATAACGATCTCCTAAAGAATAGAATGCATCATTATCGGCCCATCCGTCTTGGTCATAATCATCACAGCCGTTTCGACCCCACCATGACATACCATCATCGTTAACGCAATCATCGCCAGCATTCGACCAGCCATCAAGGTCATAATCATCACAACCGACCTGGTCGAATATCGAAGTACCTGCTGTGTTTGGGCAATAATCTGTGAGTGGTCCCATCGCACTATTACCAAAACCATCGCCATCAGAGTCTTGCCATTGGCCTCCCATCAGGGGTAATTGGTCGTGAGAATCTGGGATGAGGTCACGGTCTGAATCCGTGATGAATCTCATCATCATGAAATCTAGAGATTTATCGTTGTGGAATACGAAAGAAAGGCTCCCATTAGCCGTAATAGCCATCGGCGCCCTGTCCGAGAGCGTGATGGCTGGGAATTCATATGAATGAATCATATCTATTGAACCGATAGTACCGGTAGTCCAAACCAATTCATCATTGGAATTTGTGCTGGTAATATGCCACCGTTGGCCATCAACGATGAATTCAAATGGGTTTATCGTAGTCGGTAAATCGAATGAAGTCGAAGACCAATTACCATTTGAATCTCTGGTTAAGATGCCTGAATAAAGCGTATCTGATTCGAATAAGATAGATGAACCAGACATTGTAATCGATGCGTTAGCGCTAACATTGAATAGATTGAGAGATTTGGTTAAAGTCCAATTCCCACCACTCAAATTTCTCTCCATCACTTTTAGATTTGAACCATCTAACCAACTTAGGCCAATTGTGGTCGAATTTACCATATCGAGTTCAAATTCACTCGAAATATTGGTGATTGTGAGATTGGAAGCTGTTGAGTTGAGGTTTTCATCATACTCGACAACTTGCAAAAAGGTATTCGTAGTCAAATTTGATTGAATGATTTGAGCTAATAATATATTGTCGTTTTCCAACATTAACGAGTCGAAATCATCACCGATGGTAGTATTTGCTAATTGGGTAAGAGTCCAAGACGAATTCAAGGTTGCAAGTTCTACTTGTCCCTGGTCATCGACGTAGATCAAATTACTTAGGTCGTTAGAATCGATGTGTATTTGAACCGGTTGGGACAAATCGACCGAATCTCGAACTTGAGTTGTAGTCCAACCAGAGGGTAATTCGATGGTATGGTAGATTCGCGAATAAGCACTGAATGCATGGCCGATTCTTTGCAAGCCGTTTGAGTCAACTGCGGTGTTCAGCAACGAACCGAGGTCGTTTGCCGATAAAGAATACTCGAGCGCGGTATTACCCTGCGGGCTGAACATATTGAGGGTGGATGAATAATGATGGATGATGATTGGTTTTCCTGCATGCGACACATCGAAGGTCAAAGCGTTGGCAATCCCAAGCGTAGTTTGAGCCCAACGGCCGGCTGGAGTGCCATCTTCGCTATGTTCCAAGAATTGTATACTGGAATCGGCTAGATGAACCAAAAGGGCTGGCGAACCGGTTTGTCCAGTCTTCATCTCGAGGTCGATGATCTCTTGTTCGAATTGGAATTCGATGAATTCCCAATCCCTCTCGGTTTTAATTTTCAAATCCACTCCGAATGAATCGCCTCTATTCAGGTCTCTAGAAGAGTATAGAATGTCGTTCATCCCATCGCCATCCAAATCCATTCCTGTAAGAATCACCAAACCTGTGCGCTCACCATTCGAACCTTGAGCAAAGGTTTGGGTATCGGAGCGGGGGCCATTTGGACCGCCGAGATATAATTCGACCAAACCATCTTTTGCATTGCCGATCGCCATGACCAAAAAGTCATCATAGCCATCTTCGTTAATGTCGCCGGCCGGTGAAACGGTAGTACCGAATAGTGCATTCGCATAAGAGCCTTTTTCGCTCCAATTTAGGAACGGCCCATTTGAAGAACCTTCCCAAAGGTGAATCTTTCCAGAATTATAAGGAATTGTTGATGCGAATAATTCTGAAATCATCAAGTCCTCGATACCATCACCGTTAATATCGCCGACAAAGGATAATTGGGTTCCGTATAATCGGCCTTGTTCAAGCGGTTCATGGTGGTTCGAAGGTGTGCTAGCCAAACCATTTTGGCTACCATTGAAAAATTCTACCGACGAATATCCAACGGGTTCCTCGCTTGTCCCAGTATTGGATATCACCAAATCATCGAAGCCATCGCCGTTATAATCGCCACCAGCGATAACTCTACCAAACATTGGCCCGTTATATGATTGGGTCAGATTACCGCTGTGGTTCATTGTGGTTGAATTACCCGACAGAATCATGACCGCTCCATGTTGTTCTTCAGTACCGCCCATGTACGTGAGATTTGAAACGACTGCAAGGTCTTCACAACCATCATTTTCGATATCGCCAATAGTGGTTAAAGACCAACCTAAACCATCATCCTCGTCACCACTCATATTCCACCAAGTGGAATTCGCTAGGCCGGACGATGACCCTAAGGTGATATGAATATAGCCAGAGGAATTATTTCCCATCCCCGGTTCAGATGCAGCTAAATCATCATAGCCATCACAATTATAATCGCCCAAGGCGATAGCCATTCCTAAATTCGAGGCTGAATTCGGACCGATTAGGATTTGGTCAGCGTTTGAAGCAGGGCCGGTAGAAGAACCGAGATGAACCGAAATAGTGCCATTTCCAATTGGATTAGAATAGACCAGGTCGTCTTTTCCATCCGCGTTAATATCGCCATAGAGCACCAATGGCTCGACCACATCATCTGCGGATTGAATCGACCACTTCTCGTTTGGATCGATTCGACCTTGGTCCTCGCCCACCAGACTTCTCAACAATGATACCGTACCATTTCCTTGCCCGTCGCTATATGAATACGCTACTTGCTCGAGGGCATTAAAATCAAGGTCCATACCGATACCTTGACCGAGGAAATTATTACGACTAAGGGTTTGCCTAACCTCACTATTTTGGTCGAATCTAACCAAACGAACTTCTTTTTCAGCGGTTTGGGTATAAACCGCATGGATGGTATCATTGGAATCTATTTCTATCGCAATATCAGGTCCGATCGGCCCGGAATCAAGGATCGAGTCATCCCAAAATGCTCCATTGAACCAAATATGATGAAGCGCTAAATCGACATCTTGGAAAATGATGTGCATTTTATTTTCAGAATCGCTGACTATGTTTAATCCGCCATCTACAATATCTTCGGCGATGGTTCGCGTATGCCAAGTCTGATTCAGATATACTGCATTTGGAACAGCCAAACGGGCAACTTTGAGATCCTCTCCAACCGAATAGGCCAACATAACCCTCGAGGTTGGGCTGAATGTGATTGCACAGTCGCCAATTTCATCAGTAGCAATAGATGTCTGTACCAAATCGGTTTCAACGGTGTTATTTGGATAAATTAAATGATAATTCAAATCACTACCATCGATTGAGCAAGCATGTACATTACCATCAGGGGCGATGTACATTGAAATTTGCCCATCCGAAGAATTGTAAATTTCACTATTTAACCAATAATCAAGATTGATCTCGGGTCTAACATCATAGGTAATCCCGTCGACTACCAAGGTCGACCCTCCGAGGTCGTGACTGGTTGCATTAGAGTCCAAACCGACCGACTGGTAAGCCTTTGAGTCCGGTTCTAAATCTAATAAATGGTCAGGACTGGTCGGCATGAAAGGAGCCAACGTTTGAACCAAAAATAAGATGACAATCAATGCAGGAATCAACCTCTCCCGCCCTGACATATATCCCTTCACAAAACCCCTCATTGATAACCCCTGCCAAGACAAGTGTACACGGCCCCCTAATAGGGGGCCGGGATGAGTACATTGGAGCGAACTACTTGAAGCGGGCAACTTACTCGGCTGAAACATGGCGGATTTCACCCTTGTTGTAGGTAATGGAATCGAGCCAAATCAAGAGGATTTTCAAGCATTGAGGGCAAGGGCTGACCTAGTCATCGCATTGGATGGAGCTGCCGATAAATTTGAAGGTTGGGACCTTGTGATTGGCGATATGGATTCAATCGCGGTTCCAAGTGGAAATTCTAGTGACAAATCCAAAGATGATTCTGATCTTTCTAAGGCCTTGTCCAAGTACGACGTAGATGCGGTTATCGGCATAGAAGGTGGTCGCATAGACCATCGGCTTCAAGCCTTTACTTCGCTGATTGAAACCAAATCGAGAGCAGTTCTATATTTCGGCGGAGGGAGAGCCAGATTAATCCCTACAAAAGGAATCGAAATGAGCTTGGATCCCGGAACTATATGTGGTTTGTTTTCTTTTGGGAAAACCAATAAAGTCAATATGAGTGGAACTAGATATACTCTTCAGGATGAGGATTTATTCACCGGGTCGAAGGGTGTTGGAAACCAAGTGGTATCCTCCCCGGTAAAAATCACCCATCAAGGTGGAGATCTGATCTTTACTTGGCAGGTAGATTAGCCCTGATGTGGGTTGAATAATCCGAGACTCCATCCCAGGTTAGGGCTTGTTCGTCAATTCTCGAAATTCTCAAAGTTTCTTCATAGCCACCCCAATCTTGGATCAACTTGAGGCGATGAGCAGCCCTTCCTGAATGGCCGGGTAATAACGTCCTCCACATAGGAGGTATTCTCCCTGGTGCGATAATATTGATTTGGTCGACAATCGCGGTGGTACAACTACTGGTTAAAGTGTGATACCACTCTGGATTTTCTGCTAATTCGTTAGCACGATTACAAAGGGCTAAAAACAAAGCTTTGTCGTTACCAGGCTGCGGGGTCGCTCGAAATAAATGGACCTTATGTTTACGCAAATTTGTTCGCAGCGCAAGGGCATCTGATTCGGTTGAAACCACCAAATAAAGTTCATAAGCGCGCCAAAGGCCGTCCCATGGATGGTATCTCTCTCCTATTTCTCTTCTGGTTTCGAATGAAAACGAGATGAATTGGCCATCTTTGAACTCAAAGGATAACATTGTATGAGCCAATCCTCGAATATCGTGAAAGTGGTCGACGATATACCATACATCGACGATCTCATCGGTATTTACCTTGGTATCAATCCATTTTCCGTCGTGGTCTCTTTTTGAGCTCCAAGTAAAATCTCTTACATCGGTTAATTTGATGATCGAACCTTCAATTTTTGCTTGGCATAAGCCCTTACAATCCTCGACCCATTCGAGGTCTAATGAGGGGCTGAGGTTGCGATATCTGCAAAATTTCAACCATGATAGTCTGCCGACTATGACCAAAATTGTTCCGCCTGAGAGAATCGAAAGTACGGTTGCTATAGTTTGAAACAAATTACCACCTCTGCCAAGAATTGGATTTATAATCCCACCAATCCACCTCACCGTCTGGATGGCGGCGCCAAAGAACACCACTATCATCGGTATGGGTTGAGAGTCCTTGAGCATCGGGCTGGCCTGATTCATCCAACATCGACAAATCACCAATTTCCAATTCATCATCTTCAGGGCTTTTGAGCATCATAACGAATACAAATAAGCCCAAAATCACACTTAGTGTGGCCATTCCATAAATTCCAAAAGAATTGGTTTGGGTTTCATTCCTCTGGGATTGAATTGGTGATTCGGCCGATTGGTTGGGGGCGTCACTAGGTAATCTCACCAACATTTCCCCTCCGGTCGAATGAATTCCTTCGGCATTTGTAACCGTCAGCAAAACCTTGTAAACTCCAGGAGCCCAACCATCACAATCTATCGTACTGGAATTTGCTAACATCGAGACCGGGGGTGTGACGCTCCATTCTTTGGTGAAGATGGTATAATCCGCACCTAAATCGGAAACCATTACGACCGAGCAAGGGGTTTGTGCTTCCTGGCCTTGCCCGTTTATATCGAGGCTAAATTGCGGTGGCGGCCGATTTGCAATGAATAGGTCGAGGTTGTCGGTTGCGGTTTGGCCCAGTCCGTTACGATAGGTTTCGGTGATTGAATATTCACCAGCCGGCCAATCGCTACAATCTAAATATACATCTGAATCCAAAACCGTAAACGGTGTGCCTGAAATCGAACGAGTGCCATCTTGGCCCCACCTTGGCCCGGTTTCATCCCAGAAAATTCTGCGGATTTCACATTCATCACCGGTTTGCATAATCTCTGAACCATCAAGGCTCAAATCGATTTTAGGAGTGCGTAATGCCGGAGCCAAATCGAATAACCCGATATTGATAGACTTGAGCAATATTCCTTGAGCATCGCTTATTTCAAGGTTTAAACGATGTTGACCTGCTGCCCATGAATCATAGGTAATACTTGCATTTTCTTGGCTTGAAAAGGACAGGGTTTGTTCTTCTGTCACGGTCAAACCAGAATATTCACCGATCAATGTAAGGGTTAAAACCGTCCAATCTGCACTTGAGTTGATGACTAAAACAACTCTTATAGCATCAAAAATTCCATCTTGATTACTGTCCAAACTATCGTTGCGTAATGCGACCAAAGTCAGACCAGCATCTGAGAATGCATCGTTTTCTTCCTCAGCGCTAACCACAGAAGAAAAACTGATTGATACCATTAAAGCGATCAAAATCCAGTCACGCATCTAAATCAACCCCTTTGTCGGTTTTTGAAAATGAAGGTGAACGACTGGATCTGATGATAGCCGCCATTCCAATCGCGACCAATAATGTGATCCCGAGTATCAGATAGGACATCCAGCTGGAGACTGGATCTTCACCCATGCTCGAAAATGCAGCATTCCAACCGCCGTATTCATCGGACCAGCCATCACCATCAGCATCCGGGCAGCCTTGAATATCTCGGGTTGAAGTTCCCGAAATATCCGGGCAGTCGTCTCTTCGAGCTCCCATCGGAACATCTCCAAAGCCATCTTCATCGCTATCTTGCCATTGTAATCTGTCGGTAGGGAAAGCATCGGCTGAACCCCAAGGTGACGCTGGCCAATCCTTACTTGGATCCGACCAACCATCACCGTCTGAATCTCGACACCCAAGCCGGTCGAAGAAAGATTGACCTCTTTCTTCAGGACAAGAATCACCCTCATGGCCGAGCGGATTGTCGCCGTGGCCATCACCATCTTGGTCTCGCCATTGGCTCGGTTCGTGAGGGAATGAATCACCAAGGTCTGACCAACCGTCACCATCGGTATCGTGGCAACCCCAGCGGTCGCCACCTGAAGTAGGGCCGACCGAGGTCCCAGGTGTATTTGGACAGACATCTGCGGTAGTCCCACGTGGATTATCTCCTCGGCTATCGCCATCTCTATCGTGCCATTGAGTCGCATCGTTAATCCAAGCATCCCCCTCCCCACCAGGACTTGCTAACCAATGAACTGTAGGGTCGGACCAACCATCGTCATCGCTATCTGGACAACCCCATCTATCCATGGTAGAATCGCCTTCGGTCGCTAAACAACCATCGCCCCGCCAAGATTCTCGCCAGGTCTCGCCATCAAAATATTCGAGATTATCGCCATAGCCATCATCGTCGGTATCAAGCCATTGAGTTGGATCGTTTTCAAAAGCATCGGCAAAACCATCGGGGTGAGCCATCCACCAACCATCAGAATTGGAATAGCCATCCTTATCCGAATCTAGGCAACCAAAGCGGTCAGCCCAACTAATCCATCCGCTTTCGACCTCCTCGACGCTACTATGTAGACAAATATCACCTTCGTAGCCGAGGAGATTATCTCCGTAGCCATCGCCGTCACTATCAATGTATTGAGATGAAATTAACGGGAAATCATCAATTTGAGTCGCACCATAACTCTGGTTATCCCCCCAGCCATCGCCATCGCTATCGAGCCATTGACTTGGATTGTCGGGGAAGTCATCGATTTGTTCTGCGCCTTCGCTTTGATTATCTCCCCATCCGTCATTATCGCGGTCGGACCACTGGCTCGGGTTTGTTGGAAATGCGTCCGCACCTTCGGCATTGGTCCAATTTTCATCTGGATTAGACCAACCATCGCCATCCTCATCTGGGCAACCATAGCGGTCTTGATTAGAAAAACCGGTAATAAAAGGACATGAATCGGGGGTTGTGGCATTGTCTATCCATTGTCCTATTGACCAATTAAACCTCGAATCATTCCACGAGCCATCAGCCCAATTATCTCCATATTCATCCTCGTCAGTATCTTGCCATTGGGATGCATCGAAGGGGAATGAGTCACCTAAACCGGTTGGATGAGCAAACCATGGTTCGGCACCGTCGAGACCACCAGGGTCTGCATCTGACCAGCCATCTCCATCCGAATCTAAGCAACCAAATCGGTCATCGACTGAATAACCACGCCTATATGGGCAATGGTCGCCTTCAAACCCATCGATTTCATCGCCATAACCATCGTTATCGCTATCCATCCATTGACTTGGTTCCGTAGCAAAAGCATCTGCTCCGTTATTTGGCCCCCAACTTCCATCGGGGTCTGACCAGCCATCGGTATCGGAGTCGAGGCAGCCTTTTCGATCGTTGGTAGAGGTGCCTTGAGTATAATCGCAATCATCCTCGGTATCGATGAAGCCATCCTCGTCGGTATCGCGGTTATTTTGATTCAGTGAGGGTGTTAATGTATAATCTAAGCCGTCGTTACACCAGCTATCTTTGCCTTTTATCTTGACAAAAACCGATCCTGAAGTTGGCATCGTTGTCGAGAGCGAAGTCGATGATGAATCATCACTCATCGCTTGGGTTGATATCTGCGATCCTGCAGCATCGTATAATGAAAAATCGGCTTCCCAACCATCGCCAGGGCACAACCAGGCAGCATTATTCATCGAACCTGAAAAACTAACCTCGACGATGTCGCCTTTGTAGGCCAAAATCTTCCACCAATCGACCTCATCCGTGGGCGAGCACCCGTCGTCAAAGCAGACATATCCATTGGCAGAGACACCATTGGTCAATGGATTTGCATTAGCCATATCATCATCGGCAGCGACCAGCGGGATGGAAGCCAATAACGACGCGGCCAAGTAAATTGCCAGCCAGCGTCGCGCCTGCATGTCCACGCATACGAGGGGTGGGGTTTTCAAAGGTACGCCGGCATGTTAATCATCGGTTGCAATCCATTCGATGGATTGAACCTCTTCCTCCTCGGGAGGAGGTTCGGGGGCTGGTACTTCACTGACAACATCACCTCTGACGTATTTGATGTATCTTTGCTCTTCGTTATCCTCGAACGGATGGAAGCCAATGTTTTGTTGGTAAGCAATGCCCATCCATGTTCCATCAGGTGCGTGGACCGATTCAAAGAAATCGTGTAGTGCGTGAGTATCGCTATTGGATTGCTCGTATTCGGTCACGATATGAAGCGGGGCTGGGTCGGCAATTTGCCATTCAAATGTATCGTTGGAATGAGGTTCATAAACCGCACCAGACATAAGATACCATTCATCTCCTATAGTGTATCCATCGCCATTAAAATCGAGACCGTAAAAGGAAACTGAGACCATATTGTTTTCACTTATCGAAACGAATGGATACATCGACATCCCCCCGTCTTCGCCCCAATTTGGAGTAATGGCCCAAGAGTCTTCCCAGGTGGTGCCGTGATCATATGAGATAGCCATCAAAATATCCCAAGCTCCAACATTGCCATTAGGGCAGTCAGCCCATACGACCGAGACGGTCCCGGCCTCGTTATTGTTGACGACAGGATAACCCTCTGGGCAATTACCATTTCTCGGCCCGACGATTACCGGTGAAGCCCAACTTCCATCCGAAGGGCCTGGGCCAGTACCAATGCCAAAATCATCGCTGATTCTAATATGGACCGAACCCGAGGGAGAATCTTCGTCCTCTTGAGCGACATAAACATAGGGTCCAATCTTTTCTGACGAAATTGTCGACCAACCGCCTGGCATCGAGAAACATTGTGAAAATGTATTGCCGCCATTATCCGAATGATAATACCAATATCGGCCATTATCATTAGTACATTCTGGCGGTGAAGCACCTGAATTTCCAAGATAATGGATGATTCCATCGCCTTGGGCTGCTACCCATGGGCGGTCATCTGCAGCAATAGTATTCATCCTCTGGCATGCATTCATCTGATAGGTTTCGCCACCATCTGTAAATCGGTGCCACCAATTATCTTCTAAAGTGGTATCGAGATAGTAAATCACATCGTTTGCATCGACCGCAATATCGCCTTCATCGCCAAGACATTCGCTGCCTCCCGCAAGGTAATTTGCCTGTAATTGGTTTCCAGGAGTAGGATCAAAATCAGCGCCATGGCCCCAAGTTGAACCATTATCGGTCGTGGTCCAAAACCACGATGCCCAATAATCCCAAGAGGTCGAATCACCATCGCTACAAGCAAACCATAATCCTGGTTCCGCACCGGCAATTGGATAGACTGGCGCACCCTCTCCTCCCCAAGCTAAATCCTTATGAGCGGTAATTTGCATATTTCCTTTTGAATCGATTGATAGCGATGGTTCGTACCCGATTCCATATTGGATATAATCAGCGTCTTGGCCATTATTTTCATCTATACACTCCTCGTGACGAGGCATGTAAATAGGCTCACTAAATACCAACTCTACCGGATCACCCGGCATTAACGGACTGGATGAGACCTCTGAATCATTTTTCAAAACCTCGCCAATAGTTGAGGCTAGAATCAAGAACGCGACCGCGATTGCAAAGGTGATCGCCAACATGCCGTTGAGCATCTTGGAATCGCTGACTTCGACCAATTCGGCCTCGAACATCTCCTCTTCCATATTTAGCACCTGCAATGCTACCCATGATGAGTTCTTCGTGTGGTTGAACTTACTTCGCAATCGCCCTGAGGAATACTTTCTCATAAGATTCAGCATTTTGCTCATAGGTGAATTTATCCAATACCATCTCACGGCCGACTTGAGCTTTTTCCAATCTCGATTCGTCCGCTAACATCTCATTAACACATTGAGCGAGCGATTCGGGTTCACCCCGCTTGAACAATCCACCATTTTCGATGGATATCATCTCGGTCAAAGGAGCAGCATCGACTGTAGCAACCGGGGTACCACTAGCCAATGATTCCAAGGGGATCAGACCTTGACCCTCGTAATAAGAAGGGTAAACCACCAAATCTGCAGAACGGAAATGTTGGGCTAAGTCCTCAAATGACAATGAACTACGAATATGTAGCGAATCTTGAACACCGAGTTTTTTGGCGTTTTTCTCAAGGCTCTTTCTCATGTGGCCACGGCCGACTATCACGAGTTTCACACCTGGATTTTTGGCGATTATTTTCGGCATTGCTCGCAGTAAAGTCATGTAGCCTTTCCGTGCGACCAAGCGGCCAACTGCGAGTAGCATCGGAGTCTTGGTATCAGGAGAATATGAAAGGGCTTCCTCGTCATCACAGCCATATCTTTTTCTCAGTTTTTCGTGAGCCAATTGCTCGGATTCCAAATCCTGATTTGGTGGACGGAAAACCTTGTGATCGCAGCCCCATAGGATGACCTCGCAATCAAAATCTTCTTTTGGCCGATACCATTGTTTAAATTCCCCTAAAGTTGATTCGGAATTTGCAACACAAATCGCCGATTCGAGAACGCCTGCTCGTTCGTAACGAGAATAATAACCACCGGTCGTCAAAATCGCTAAGTCGTTTGGGTTGGCCCAAGTTGCTGCCTCCTTGGCAGCAGCAGCGCGTTTGACCCCTTCTTTTTCCCCGAGCCAAGAACCGTGCAAACAAGACACTACCGGGGCGATATTCTTACCTAACCACGCGAATTCCTTCGCTTTCCAAGATACCAACGGCAAATGAGCGTTTATGACGTCAATTGGCTTTCGGGCATGGAGTTTTTTCAAGGCTTTGATAGCGTTCTTCCCGTAGGAACGAGTGAATGCCATCGGCAATGGCGCCCATTTAACCGGAATTACTTCAACGCCTTCTTGAGAAGGTGGTCGGTTATTGTGTGACCTTGTGATAATGCTAACCTCGTGGCCTCTCTCGACCAAATGAGAGGATAGATGGAAAACCACCGATCCGATTCCCCCCCATCTGGGGGGATATTCACCCGACACGATTGCAATATGCATGGCCAACGACACTTGCCAATCTTCGGTTTGCTAAATAATCGTCTGATAGGTGGCTTCAATACCAATCTATTGGTCGAGGTGAATCATGGCGGACAAATTGCCGGTCTCTGTCACCGTTATTTTGCCAACACGCAATGAAGAAGAAGCCCTAGGGCCGACCGTGGATTCGATTCCACGCGATTGGTGCGATGAGCTTGAAATCATGATTGTCGATGGTTCGTCTACCGACCGAACTCGAGAGATTGCTCTCGAAAAAGGCATCAGGGTTCACCTCGAACCAAGAAAGGGTTACGGTAGAGCCTACCGAAGTGGCTTTGATGTTGCCAAAGGTGACATCATCATCACCATGGATGCCGATTGTACATATCCTGCTGAAGTCGTTCCAGACCTGGTCAGAAAACTACTGGACGAAGAATTGGATTTCATCACCTGTGATCGCCTAACCAAAGCCGAAGAGGGTTCTATGTCCGGTTTACACGGCTTCGGAAATTGGATGCTATCCATCAATGCGAGACTGGCATTCGGATATGGAATCAAGGACTCACAATCCGGAATGTGGGTTTTCCGCAAGAAGATTTTTGATAATCCAAAAATGCGCCCTACCAATGATGGAATGCCTCTTTCTGAAGAGATCAAAATCCTTGCCCGTAAAGTCCTTGGCAAGAACAAAGCAATCGAGGTATCGGTTCCTTATCGTCCACGAGTCGGTGAGGCCGAAATCCATACATGGGGCGATGGTTGGAAAAATCTAAGGTTCATCTGGGCTAAAAGATTCGGGCTCCACCGAACCCGTAGTGAATGGGGTGCTCTCAAAGATAATCCTGATTCACTCAATGGGGACTTACCCGAGCAGAAATGAAGTCATAATTGCTGAGGGCAATCGATTTGTACTCGCTCTGCAATCATCAAACCAAGCGGTATCAATAAGAATATTGTTGTCCAAAAAATCATCAATTGTGACACAAATTTACCTTGTGTTATCGCCATTTTCCCTTCCATCTCAATATATGAAGGATGGTCGGTTCCAGGCTGGTTCGCTATTACATCATCCAGTTCAGAACTATTGACCAATCCGAGATCAAAACCTGTGGTTTTGAATTCCAGTTCAACCGAATCATAATTTATATCATAGGAATATTCGGTCGAACTGTGGACCGTAGTTTCTTGTTCGATTGAATTCGTCGGTTTTTCAAATTCTAATTCCCCAAGATACCCAAGCGGTGCTAGAATTATTAATGAGACCAGTATCCAAAATACTAAGCCATTGAGAATTAAACCGATCAACCATCGATTTTTAATTTGATACATATTGAGGACGAATAAAAGTAAACCAAGAGCTGCGGCTATTTTCACCAAGACCGGTATCGTTTGTTGTAATTCATCCAAAGGGGTTAATTCGACACTTGGTCGGTCGTATTCGGTTGGGATCGAATTATCATTTCGGGCATTTTGCCATCTAAGCCAAGTGAAAAATCCATCGATATGAATTTCGCCGTCTGCACTATCTTGGTCGACGACAAGATCGATTTCAATCCCTGCCCCTGCAGGTTTCCCTACCGTATATTCAGTATCGATTATTGCGCTGAACCAAATTTGGTTTGCTATCGCCCCTAAAAGTGAGAACAAAACCAAAACTTGGACAATGTGCAAAACGACCCGAAGGTCTCGAAGTCGGCCCCTCATCTATGATGGGCTGGCCGCCTCCTAACCGTCAATGCTTTGGATTCTATTCCTTGCGTGTTCGTATAGTTGCTACGATTCCAGCTAATGCGACCATTGCGATAGTTGCTGCTGGAGACATGAATGGAAGTAGGCCACTATTGGCGTCCTCTGCAATCACTTCGTCTTCGTTCGGAGTATCGTCTTCGTTCGGAGTACCGTCATCGATTGGAGTGTCGTCGGTTTGATCACCAAAATCTATGCCGGTTGCTTCTTCGAGATCAGCAACACTGTGCTTACTCAAATCTACTAAGTCTGCAAGGGCGGAATTATCCTCGATTGCTTCCTGTTGAGCAATTGCCGAAACACCCGAGAAGTAAGTCATCGTGATCGGGGTTGGTGCAGTATCATAAGAATCTGAGTCTGGTCCAACTAGTGTGAACATATCTTCGGAATCATGGGTGCTAACAAGCAAGTGGAAGCCAACGACCATATCGGATTCGGTATCGAATAACAAGTAAGCCATTCCATCATCATAAGGCACATCGGCCTCATAACCTGATAATCGGTTTTCCAAATTCTTTCCGAAGTTTTCTATGACATTTTCTAGTCCGGACTCTTCGAAGCCTTCTACGATTGCAACGAGTAATTCAGATGGTTCTGGTTGTTGAGCCATATCGATGCATTCTTCCATTACGACATCGTCACCGGTTGGCCCACCGACCAAATGTTGAGTGACCTCGACACAATGATTGCCCCAGCCATCGACTTCAAGGTATAAATATTCATAATAATAGCCATCGTTTACAACAAAAGATTCTGTACTAACGGTTTTTCCTGATGAGTCACTCATAACCGCAGAAACCTCGTATATTTCTCCGTTATCATTTTCTAAATTCCAATTTGAAACATATAACTCCAATTCGTTTCCGGATTGATAACCACTCATCTCTAGACCATCGTGGTATGCATATATATCATCTGATTCGCCGATATCGGGTGCGTTTTCTTCTACTGCACTTTCCATTAAATCCTCATATGCGAATGCGTCTTCACTAGCGACTGTGTTCATGAATAGATTTGCTATTGAGCAAGTCATGCCCATTGGAAGTGGCGAGCCCCATGCTTCGAATACTTCCAAGCTACTTCCATCGTCCATTGTAATAGTCTGTGCACTATCTTCGTGAATCATAAAGGCCATCTCACACTCAAAATTTTCATCGAATGAACCACTATCTTCATCATCATCACTCACAGAAACATCCCAATCCCCTGCCGGGAATCCAAGTTCTTCGGATGGTAAGCCATTAAGATCGAATGAGAAATCTATAGCGGTTGAGAAATCCCCGGTATGGGTATCAGCGAACTCGTTGATGCGTATATCTTCAGAGCCAGGTTCTTCATCGTCATCAGGGCTGCCACCATCGTTGTGGTAGGTCCAATCTGCTGATTGTGAATAACCTGAATCTTGTCCATGATCATCAGTGCAATACCACTGCCCCTCGCCGGCATCTAATTCGCAAAGGTACCACCAATCATCATAATATGTGTCGTTTGAATCATATTTGCAGGTCCAACGGTCATCACCGAAAGAGGAATCCCCTTCCCATGCACAATCTGGATAATTCTGCCAGTAAGTATCATCATCTTCAGATTCCCAATCGTCATCGTCCATCACACCATTATTAACGTGCCACTCTAGAGTTTGGCCAGGCAGTAGGTTGGTCAATTGTTGATGAACCGAACTTCCTTCATCGAATCTAACAATGCTATCGGATGAGACAATCTCGTAAGTTGCGCTTGCATCGGTATGCATATTCAATGGTAATACTTCAGAATCATCACCTTGAATCGAGCCGTCGATATCGAGAGATGCCGAGATATCTACCAGCATTGATAATGTGGTATCGAATCCAAGTACCAGACCGTCTGCGTCTCGGTATTCAACATAATCAGAATCGATATTAAAGATGTTCTCGGTGCTTTGGGCAATGGTTAGATCCCATCCTGCAAACGAATCCGACCATTCGGTAATGATTGCACTATCGGAAACGATGCCACTCCTGAAAGTCAATTCGGTAACAAACCGATCTACAGTAGTCGATTCTCCACCTGGGCTAGTCCAGTCTTCCGAACCATCTTGATATTGGTCGATGATAAGGCCGGAGGTTCCGGTGTTTTCCTCAAGAATAATGAGGTCGATACCGGAATCGGCTGCAGATTGCATGATATCTGCAATAATCTCTTCCATCGGCAAACCACTCATGGCGTTGATGTCTGCATTCAGGTTAGAATAATCGTATTCAAATCCGAATGCTTGATGTTCTACAGGTTCAACTGCACTAGCCTGAGGTATGAAAGACATACACAAAAGGGCGGCTAGTAGTAGGGGCTTGATGGAAGGGATTCGCTTCTCCATGAATGAACGAGGATATTGGGTCACACTTAACTCTTTAGTCGTCACTTAAGCAAGGTACTTCCCAACTCTTCATCACCAAGATGGGTCTTTTCTTCGCTGCCGAATACTCCCCAATTATCGATTAAGTCGATGTCCGCTATGCGTTTGCGGCGGCGTAATACCACAAATGCGATGGCTAAAGAAAGAAAAATAAAGCCGCCGATTCCGCCACCTACGGCGATTAGTGATGATTTATCTTCAACGATTTCTTCGAATTTTAGCTCGGCGCTTATAGTGTCGATTTTATCGCCGTCGTGAGCGGTAACTTTGAGCGAAGCCCGACCAATATCGTTTGGGTTAATTTCGATTTGACCGGTCCATATCCCGTCGCCGTCACCGTCGCTCAAATTGAAAACCCAATTTTGTAAACCAAGGGTAATCTTTGCTTCGACCCAAGTGGTAGTTCCATCCGGGTCATCCAATTGAACTTCGACTACGATCAGTTTCAATACACCAATATTGAAACTCTCGTCACTTACGGTTAAGTTTGATAGATCTGGACTGCTCCAACCTGATGTAATGTTGATATGGAGTTCATCGCTTCCGCCGCGTCTATCCTCGACATATAGGGATATATGGTGTGAACCAGGGCCTAAGTTTGCAGGATAATGTTCATCGCTCGAGAGAATTATCGGATTTAATTCGCCGGGCACATAAAGGCGCCATTCCCGTTTGGTAATATCGTTATCAGCATCGGTTGTGCCGTTTGAATTTAGCAAAATTTCCGCACCAGGAGCATAATATTCACCGTTAATGGGCTCATAAATCGCAGCTTGGGGATCTGATTCTACAACCGTCAATTGAATTATTTCGGTTCGACTCAATCCGGTCTCATCGACCAAAATAAAACTGAGCGAATGCATCCCAGCAGGTAATTTGATCACATGGGTCGCCTCGGCCGACATATCTTCTAGGAGCGGTTCTGATAACAAATTGCTAGCCAAACTAAAAGTGAAATCATCCCCATCGTAATCGACGCTATCGCTGATGTCAACATAAATCGAATCGCTCGAATGGTAACCCTTGCTAGTATCGGGGAGAATCAAGCCAAGAGCAGGGGCTGAAGGTGTTACTTCGAGTAAGATTGAGGCTGTTACCGGTTCGTTGATGCCGTCATCCATGGTTAGGGTAATAGTATGGATTCCACTGGTTAAATGGGTTTCAAATATAAGCCAATCATTGCCGTTTTCTTGCAATCTGCCATCGAGATCGGATTCCCATGAATAGATGAGCCATTCCGAACCGGCTGCAGGTTCATCTTCAGCACAATGCCAAGTGATATTGGTAGGGAAGGTGAAACATGCGCTATCATAATCGCCAGATCCACTCGAATTAAATTCAAATAGTTGACTCGAATCGAAATTTCCACTAGCGTTCGGACTAGATATCACCACCTTTGGCAGACTATTTTCAACCACGACAAGACTGGTATTTTCACTGGTCGAATTGAGGTGCTCCATTCTCCCATCTGTCACCGAGAGGGTAATCTGGTGAGTGCCACGGGAGAGATGGCCAACCCAAATCGATTCATTGCTGAGAACACCGTCGAGATTACTGGTCCAACGATACGCGATATCATCGGCTTCAGGGTCGACTGAATTGCTGACCAAAGAGATCTCGTTCTCAGAATAATTAGCATCACGAATCACATCAAAAGAGGCGTTCGGCATCTCGTTATACAGTTTGACTGGAGCGGTCCATTCGCTTGGTGGGTTGATGCCATCATCGACCGATAATACCAAATCAAAATTGGTTTGAGACATATTTGCAAAGGAAAGATTACCCGATTCATTGCCGCAATTACTCAGTTGTACGGTGTTGCTCGGCCAAGACCAAGAACAAGAAATCTCATCACCTTCGAGGTCGTAAGTACCGTTCAACCAGAATTCCAAAGGCTTGCTGATTGGAATATGTAATTCGCCCCAAGGGTTGATCCCGGGGTTTGTTTGGACGGCTACATTCGGTGGTTGATTCGATAATTCAATGGTACGGGTTTCTTCGGCACAATTCCCTTTATCATCACAGATTTTGAGGGTGATATCGTGGATTCCATCCTCGAGAACCAATTCAAAAGCGGAGCCATCATTGACTATAACAATCGCTGATAATCCAAATACTCCATCCAAAGAAGAACTCCATTCAAATGTCATCGTATCATTATCGAGATCCCAAGAATTGGAAGCATTGAATTCGATGCTGGCATGGCTTGGAAATATGGCTTGGTCATCTGGTGTATCCCAAATCAAGAACGGTGCTTGATTTGATAATGGTAAATGGCACCAAACAATACGGTCCTGGTCGAGGGTTGTCGATGTAGTATTGCTCACCCCGTCATATGAACAACCGATGGTAACATTCGTGTAAGGACTTTGTCCACCACCGGTATATTTTTTGCCTCTTAAATCCAAAAAATCAACCGTACCATAATCATTTGTCGATTGTGATATAGAATTTTCTAATTGGTCAAATCCGAGGTTGACAGTGGAATATGGAATTCCATTCGAATTATTATTTATTACCCAAATACCAAGGTCCCACGATTCTTCAATCCAGCCATTCTGCTGGATATTTGCGGAAGAATAAGCGATATTGCTCGGCTGGTGCAAATGTAATTGTGAGGATGAATCAACATTGAATACATGGGACGATTGGTCTGTTAACCCGCTCCAGTTCAAGATGACCGCATTAAAATCTAAACTACCACTACACGAGGATGAAATTGTGTTGCCAACCCCGGTTAATTGGTCGTGATTAGATAAATTTAAACATCCGTCCCCTGAAAGATTCGCATTCGATAGAATACTTGTTCTCTCAACATTATGGTTTGCATCCCAGACGATCCCAGCATGGGTGCCGTACATATTCAATCCATCTATCTCTCCCTCGGCTTGGTTGATAACCAAGGCCGGAGCACTTGTGTTTTGCCAAATTTCGGCATCGTAAATATGGAATAAACCACCTTGAACTCCGATGGTCAAGCCACCGTTGTCAACATCGATGGCCGAGCCGTTTAGAGGGTCATGAACCTCGAGTCCATCGAGGTAGAGGTCAACAGAATCGGTTATGACTAATCCACGCTCATCTGAGGTAGAACTACAAGTGGTACATCGCACGTCACCTGAACTAGATTCGATGTCATTTGCTCGGCTAAATTCCAGACCTGCATCACCGTTTCCACTACTACTCAAATTACTAAGGTATACATAACGAGCATCGTCAATATGGACACCTGAATCGCCATTATCTGTCAATTGTAAACCGTTGACGATAGCCGCTGCGCTCTCCAATTTGAATCCTTCAGCACCATTATCGTGCAAGTTCCAATCTTGGCCTTGAATCGCACCACCACTGATGGCAAATACTCCTGGCCCGGTCGAGTTTGAAACCTCGAGTCCGTTAAATTCGGCGGCAAAATAAGAGGAGCGTATAGAGATCCCAGCTCCTGCAGCACCGCTACCCGTACCACTCGAATTATCGATTGTTAAGTTGGTAAAAGTGGTGGTAGAATCCACGAAGTATAATTGCACTCCAACCGCATCATTATCTTCCAAGAGTGCCTCTTCTATCCAAGCACCTGTTGCATTTATCTCGATGGTAGCGGTGGCTATTCCTGGGGTCTTTGCATCTGGACCGCCAGTTCCAGAAATCTCAAGACCTTCAATAACAGCC
>Ga0114997_10001212_pt1 | contig 21571 bp, 26 predicted proteins | sample ArcticOcean_MG_C_2_FD_87045 | JGI IMG/M metagenome (GOLD analysis project Ga0114997, IMG submission 87045) | Marine microbial communities from western Arctic Ocean - ArcticOcean_MG_CB4_136 | ecosystem: Environmental > Aquatic > Marine > Oceanic | place: Arctic Ocean: Canada Basin | collected...
AACTTAAAATAAAGTAAAATGAAAGCATAAACACCATCAATAATAGTTGCTGAGCGAACAAATCGAGTTCCAGTTTTTTCTAAAACTATTTTTTGAATACGCCCACCTTTCTCATAAAAAATATAAAAAAGTAAAAATGTTAACAGTCCCATAACCGCAAGTAACATTACAAATGGCAGGTCTCTTGGTAAAAATACTGCTATATTAGCCATGTCATGTGATAGCCATGTGTACCAAAGAAATCCAGTTGTAAGCCATTGAAATACACGCCATCGTGCAGGATTTTTAACCTCATCAAATTTTTCATTAATATATCTAGAGATTACAATCCATAGTACGTATGCAATAACTGCCGCTAACGCATAGCCAATAACAGACTTAATAAGTACTTTTTCCAAAACAACCGTAGAAGCAAATGCAGATAAAACAAGAAATGTAGTAGAAACTGGTATTCCAAATCTTGTAAGTAAAAGTAAAAAACCAGGAGCGGCCGCGTGATACCATTTAATTTCTTGGAAAGGTATTTTATTTAATCTTCCATATGAAATATCACCGTGGAAATACCAACCATTAAGTAGCGTAAGGCATAAGATTAAAGAAGCTGCTCCAGCCAATATGTACCATTTAAATTTATCTGAGTTTGAAGCTATGAATGTCCCCAGAGTTTGAACACTGTCGTTTGCCACAACAGAATATGCTGCAAGTGTAAATCCTATGACCATGTAAATATAAGTAAGTTCCATTATAATTTTTTCCCTTTCAAGTGTGGAATTGTTTTATATAAATTAAGATTTATTATTTGGAAGCAAACAATAGATAATGAATGCTTTAGAAGCAGGTAGTAAAAGATGTAAACCGTTTTTTTCATTACGAATTGTATCTATTGGAATAAATAGATTGATACAATGATTCACAGTCTAATCAACAGTAAAAATTTACTTATATAATTTAGATATGGATAAAATTAACTCAATATTGATTACCATCTTTACCTTGATTTCTTATGCATACATTTGAAGCAAGACTATACCCATAAACAATATAAACGCAGCAAGTAGTCTCTTTTTCACGCCATTTTCTTTGAAAAAGTAGAGACCTATTAATGAGGCAAAAATAATACTACTTTCTCTTACTGATGCTACGTAATGAGTTGGTGCTTGTGTATAAGCCCATAAAACCAATGTATATGAAGTTATAGAAATAACAGCTGTAACGGAAAATTTAACTTTGTTATTATTTAGAGTAGCAATCAAATTATTTTTATTAAATCTTAAATTGTAAGCAAGCATAGGTATTGAGGTAAATATAAAAATCCAAACTATGTATTGATAGGGGTTATTTGCATGCTGAATACCTTCAGCATCAACTATTGTATAAAAAGCAATCGCCAGTGGAAAATACATCATTGAAAGTATATTTTTAAAACCAATTTCAGATATTTTCTTAGGTAATAATAATAAAATTGCACTTACAATTAACAGTATCCCAATAAACTCAAACATATTCACTTCTGCGTTAAAAAATATTATTAAGATAAGTACCGTTATTAAAGGAGCCAGACCTCTGGCAAAAGGGTAGGCTATAGAAAAATCATAGAGCGAATATGCTCTGGTCATGGAGTGTAGATATAGTGTGTGTGCTACTGTGCTAATTAATAGATAAATCCATATTTCAGACGATGGTAAACCCACTATAAATGTCAACGGAAGAACCAACATGCCCATAGTTGAAGAAATGATAGTTACTGTTACCAGGCCATTGTTCTGATCTTTAACAAATGCATTCCAGGAGGCATGCAGCATAGCTGCAATAATAAGGATTACTAAAATACTCATTGTTTACGGCGCTATCCACTGCTTATCAATATGATCTGAATCTATCGTAAACCTTGCTCTTCGGTGACCATTTTGATGTAAATAAAGCCATTCAATAACTTTTATAGATATACTTACATGAGAAAAATTCTCATACCCTAATTCTAGCTCTTGAGGAGAGGGAAGAGTATTTTCGTAATGTTCAGGGTAGCCAGACGTAGCTTCGCTAGAGTTAGTTCCAGGAGCATGTTGGACTAAATAACATTTCTTGCTAAAATCTCTTATTTTCGACCATATTGCCTCTGTATTAGCATTTTTATGGTTAATTAGTGCAATTCCATTGATTTTTATCTGTATTTTACCGACATGATCATAAAGCAAAACTGTTAGATTAGAGTTATGCTTTATCTCATTGATTTTATTAGATCTTATATCTGTATGAAAACCTATAGTTAATAGTTCTTTATCTAAATGCCTTAAAACCACAGTTCGAATAGAGGGAAAATTATTTCCAGATGATGCCACGTAGCATTGGTGGAATTCAGAGTTACGATCTTTTTTACCAATCTTTAGTCTAGACCATATTTCATCATATATTTTATCAATATCATTGTAGTGATCAGGAAGGTTGTTATTTTCTACCATTCAAGCTTTTTCCCATCATAGTTAACAAAAGAACCAGTTTTTGAAATATCAAGTGCATTTATAACCTTAAGCATACAACTAACGCTCTCTTCAATTTCTAGTTTTGCCTTTAATCCACCCATGTCGGTTTTAACCCACCCCGGATGTAGCATTAGAACTGAAATATTGTCTGCCTTCCAATCAATAGCTAAGCTTCTTGCGGCAGAGTTTAATGCTGATTTGCTAGTTCGGTAAAAATAATAACCTCCTGAATGATTATCATCAACACTTCCCATTTGACTTGAAATAAAAATAACTTTTTTCTCAACTCCACTCATTAAGTTTTCTCTTAATTTTTGAGTTAAGGTCATTGGTCCAACTGCATTAATCATTACTTCATCAAGCCATAAGTCAGGATCTAAATTTGTCTCTTCCATTTGTTCATCTTGGAATACACCAGCATTATTTAAGATTAGATCTAAAGGAATATCTTTAAGTTCGGAACAGAAAGTCTTAATACTGTTTTTACTTAATAAATCTAATTCAAGTATTTCGACATTTTTAATTTTTTTTAGCTCATCACAGCTATTTAAATCTCTAACAGTTGCATAAACTGTATTAGCAATACTAGAAAAAGATTGGGCAAACATGAGTCCAATTCCACGGTTAGCACCGGTTATTAAAATATTTTTCATGTTGTTAATATACTTTAATTATATAAAAGTTATACGATGAATATTCATAGTTATTTGAAAAAAACCATTTTTTATACTTATACTGCTTTTGTAATATTTATGTATACAAGGCCGGTTACGATAGAGCGTCAACTAGAGGTGGCTAGTGGCCTAGATTTAGATAAAATGTTTCATTTTTTAACATTTCTTTTATTGGGTGTTTTTGCACAATTAAATAATAACATTAAAAATGAGTATACTTATGAGGTAAGTCTTGCATTAATCATTAGCTGTTTAATTGAATTTACACATTTTGTAATACCTTATAGAGATTTTGAAATTCTCGATGGTGTATTTAATATAATCGGCTGTATAACAGGTATTATAATTGTTTATTATTATAGGAAAAAAATATGAAAAAGTTATTAATTCGAAATATTTGTCAGCCACCTGACACTAATCCATATGGGACAGGCCATGGCGCATGGATTGCAAAACAAGTTGCGCATGGAGGCATATATTATTCAATGATGGTATCTGGTGGTGACGCTGTACTAGCTAACATTCAGCTTAAATATAAAAGTCCAATGCATGTAGGTAAATTTATTTGTGTTTATGGTTCTATAAAAGAAATTAAAGGTTCAAAAATGATATTTTTACTAGAAGCTAAAAGAGTTGAAAAAAATCAAAAAGAAATAATAGTTGCTGAGGGCGCTTTGGAATATGTTGCTGTTAATGAAAAAGGCAAACCTAGAAAATTTAAACCAAATCTTAAATAAAAAATAACCCCCATATTGCTATGAGGGTTACTCTGCAGTTTTAGTTCGGAGCTCCACTCATAAAGTGAAGGTTTCCAATATCTACATGATTTTGAAAACCTTCGATAATTATCGTAGGCTCCATAGTACTACTATTAGACATAGACCACCTCCTTTCAAAAATATGTTTTATTGATCGTAAACATAGATATAATCTTATAGATTCTAATTTCAATCAAGGAGAATGCACGATGGAAAATGATATATTTAGCTCAATATTTAACATGTTCTGCTTAACAACAGTTGTTTTTTTGCTTGTTACGCTTTTGCGAATGAAGTCTATTTATATTGATAAGGTCAGTGCAGGTGAAGATTATCGTCATCCCACTTTTCCACAAGGAAATAGAATCTTGCTAAATGCACAAAGAAATTTAATTAATTTATTTGAATTTCCAATATTTTTTTACGCTACGGTAACCATTATAATTGCGACTAATAATATTGATCAGACTTTCGTAGATTTGGCGTGTTATTTTTTCTATTTTAGACTTGCGCACTCTATTTATCATATTTTTGGCAATCATTTAATTTTAGGTGGTCTACCTTTACGAGCACCTTTATTTGCGGGTGCTTTTTTAGTAAATGCTTACATGATCATTAGATTAAGTGGAATGCTATAAGTTGACTAACGCAACTATATATCCAATTTTATTTCTTATAATACTCACGCTAGTTGTGGGTTTTATACATACCTATGGTTCAATTAGTATGCTGATTAATGATAAGTTCTGGAAAAAAAATGGCATTCCAAGAGACCCAAAACACAAAGCACCTGAATCGCTCTTGATGGTAAAGAATAACTTAAAAAACTTATTTGAATTCCCAGTTATATTTTATTTTATTTCAGCTTTGGCCTATATGCAGAATATAGATGATTTATTTTTTATAATTACTTGTTGGATCTATGTATCAATACGCCTAGTACATAGTTATGCACATATCTACTTAATAGACACGACTATAAGAGGGCCAGCTTGGCTCTTTAGCCAGGTAGTGCTTTCTCTATTAGTGATCAGATTTATTATGTTGATCTAAATATCAACACCTGCTTGAAACATAGCATGTTTTAATCTTTTAGTTAACATCAGCCAAATCATATGATGATCACCCATGTAGGACCATAATGGATATTGAAAAGTTGCTGGCTTATTGTGTTCTATAAAATAATGCGCAATCCAGGCTGGACCATAACCAGCAATAAGCACCAGCGGAATCAAGTAATAATTTTGCGTAATCAATAAAAATATTAATAAAATATTAGAAAATGCAGTACCAAAGTAATGCATAAGCCGTGTTTCTTTTTTGCTGTGTTCTCTTAAATAGTGTGGAAAGAAATCTTTATATGTTGTATATCTATCTGGATTACTCATTAATAATATTACTACTTATATGAATCTTGACAATAAACTAATGTATCTCCTGGTTGCTATATTTCTTGCTTTTTTGATATATGGCAGTTTTTCACAACTTTAATTCGTATGTATAAGTTTTGGTGTGTCTTTATACCTAGATTTTTCCTATTATATTTTATAGTAGCGATAGCTATTGGCTATTACTTTTATCCTGGTGGAAATCATCTTGATTCTAGTCAAGTGGGTTATGATTTTACTAGAAATTTTTTAAGCGAATTAGGTTTTTATAAAACCCTCTCTAATGAGACAAACTTTATTTCATCATTTTTCTTTAATACAGCTATGTTTTTTAACATACTGGTGGGCATAGGATTTCTTTTTATGCCACACTTATTTAATGAAAGTAAGTATGCTTATATCTTTGCCTGGGTAGGAGCAATACTCATGTTTTTTTCTTGTTTGTTTTTTGCTCTGGTTGGTCTTAGCCCTGGAGATATCTTTTTTAAAGCTCACATTTTTTTTGTACAGGTAGCCTTTAATTTAGTTTTTTTAGCATACTTATTCATATGTTTGGCATTTTACTTTAGTCAAATTAGCAAGAAGTATATGATTGGATCAATAATATTGTTTATAATTTCTATTATTTATGCATTTCATATTGGTGATCAGCCTGTAATTGATGCGATTGAACAAAAAGAATTATTTCAGTCAACTTTTACAATGAAAGATTTAATGTTAAATGCTATAAATCAAAAACTTGTAATCATTTCTATGAATATTTCTCTATTAATGTTTACTTATGGTTTTGATAATTTTATTAAAAGAAGAGGCTTATAATGTATAATTTTTTTACCGTAACTATTCTAAGATTTGTTCCTATTTACTTTGTAATTTCATGTTTAGTTGCTGCATATTTTTATCCAGGAGGCAACCTACTAGATCCTCAACAAGTTGGCTATTCGTTTAATCATAATTTTTTAAGTGATTTAGGTGGTTATACGTCTCGCTCAGGTGAAATTAATTTTTTATCACAATTTTTTTTTAATCTATCAATGTTTTTATTTGTTGCAGTTGGTATTGGGTTTTTATTTGTTCCAATGTTATTTAAAGATAATAAAATAAACTTTTATTCTGCAATAATTGGATCTTTCTTTTTTTTTATAGGAACGGTTTTTTTTGCTGGAGTGGGGTTGACGCCACATGACCTATATAGAAGTGAGCATATTTTCTTTGCAATAAATGCATTTAGAATATTAATGCCAGCAGGACTTATATATGTCTTTGTTTTCTTTAGAAGTTCGGTTCCTAATTTCTATGCATACTTGACGTTAGCTTTTTTCATATTCACCACTAGCTATGTTTTGTACCAATTATTTGGTGGAAGCCCATTTGATAGTATTGATGCGTTAAAACAACATGTTACAATACAAAAATTTATAGCATTTGCGAGCACCATAAATATTTTTGTACTTAGTTTTGGCTTTAAAACAAGAATTAAGTACTTAAGTATCGCTTAAAGAGAAGGAATTTTTTTCTTCCACTCATAATGATCTTCAAGTTGCTTGCTTAATCTAAGTAACAATGCCTCTGAACCATAACTTCCAACATATTGAACACCTATTGGAAGATTTTGCTCTGTCCAATAGATAGGCAAAGAAATTGAAGGTTGCCCAGTAATATTTTGAAGCATGCATCCAGGAGCAAACCAGAGACTTTTTGGCGCTAGTCCGTCTAATATTTTATTTCTTACAGAGGGAATATTAAATATCCAGCCAAGCCCAAGATTCATTATTATTCTATTAATATTAGTATCCATTTGAGAAGGTGTAATTGACCCTAATAGGGCTGGTTCACTTGTAATAACAGGCATAATAACAGCATCGTATGGCTCCATTTGTTCCTGAACATCCCTTGAGACTTTTTGTGTATAATATCTTGCCCAAGTATAATCGCTGCCCTTAAAAGTTTTACCTAAGTAATCAAACATTCGAGTACCTACTTCAATTTCATTATTTTTATATGATCTGCCAACAAAGTCTTTTAGCTCATTAAACATTTGCGAGACATGCGAGGTCATTATAATAACAAAAGCGCGTGATAGGGTGATAGCATCATACTTAAGATTTAACTCTTCAACTTTGTGACCCAGTTTTTCACAAGCACTAGCATTAAAAAGTAAAGCTTTTGAAGCATTTTTATTTAACTCAGTTCCCTCAATATAGGTTTTGTTCACAAATCCAATTCTTAAATTTTTAGGCGGTAAATCTAAGTCTTTAGTTAATGAACCTTTTACATGATCAACTTTATAAGGATCACCAACTTCACTGCCAAATATTTCATCGTACATATACGCTGTATCCCTTACAGTACGTGAAACCACCCCAGAGTGAGTAAATCCTGCCCATTTATCACCATGCGATGGTGCAAATGAGATTTGTCCACGTGTTGGTTTAAGTCCAACTAGGCCACAACAAGCAGCAGGAATTCTTATTGACCCACCTCCATCACTGGCATGTGCAATAGGCACTGATCGTGAGGCAACGGCAGATGCTGACCCTCCACTTGAACCACCTGTAGTACGATTTAAATCCCATGGATTCTTTGTTACACCAAACTCTTTCGGCTCAGTAGTTATCATAAGTCCATACTCAGGAGCTGCAGATTTACCACATATAAGTGCACCACTTTTAATAAAGCGATCAGTTAATACGTTGTTAAAAGGTTGAACAGTATTTTTCAAATATTTACTACCTTGCATCATTGGGTAACCTGCAAGAGAAGAATCCATATCCTTAAGAAGCATTGGTACACCAGCAAAGGGTTGATTTTCTATGTCAATTTGTTTCTTAGATTCATTTGCAAATTCAAATAATTCAGTAGTAAGAAAATTTAATTTAGAGTTATTTTTAACAATCTTATCAATAGCTGAATCCAGTACGTCATGCAGAGACACCTGCTTTGTTTTCACCATTTCAGCTAAGCCAATTGCATCGTAATTAGAATATTCTTTAAATATAGTCATGAGTTAATAATTATGTTATTCGTATTACTCAAATTGTACAGATAATATTGAGTATCAGATTATGCCTGAAATTAATAAACCAAGTTTCATAAAGAAAATCCAAAGATATTTCTTAACAGGAGCTTTAGTAGCTGCGCCAATTGGTGCAACTATATATTTAACAATATTTATCGTTGAGTTTATTGCAGGACTTCTACCAACACAGTTTAATCCAAACCAATTTCTTCCATACCAAATACCAGGATTAGAATTAGTTATAGCGATTATTTTCTTTATCATTTTAGGTTCTATTACTTCGACGATATTTGGTAAAACTATTTTTGGCTACTTTGATTTATTAGTTAAAAGAATTCCGTTAGCAGGGAATATTTATACTGCCATTAAACAAATTACAGAGACCTTTTCAAAAACTGATACAGATTCTCAAAAAGTAGTTATGTTTGAATATCCAAGAAAAGGCATTAAAGCTATTGGTTTTATGACTGGTACAGCGAAAGGTGAAATTAAAGACAAGGCAGGTATAGAAATGGTTAATGTTTTTGTCCCTACAACACCAAATCCAACCTCAGGATTCTTACTTTTTGTACCAGTTGAAGATATAGTTGTTCTTGATATGAAATACGAAGATGCAATTAAGTTAATCGTATCAGCTGGAATGGTAATTCCAGAGATCAAAAATTAACCTGATTTTATATAATCTATAGCAACTTCATTTCTAAACAAATGTAGCAATGCTCTTTGGGCTTTACCTATATCTGTCTTTAACATGGGGTCATTTTTAATAATTTCTATTGATAAATCTCTTGCTTGCTCCAATATATTTTGATGAATGCTTAAATCGCTCAATCTAAAATCTGGTAGACCACTTTGTTTAGCACCCAAAGTTTCACCTGAGCCTCTAATTTTTAAATCTTCTTCTGCTATTTTAAATCCATCATTTGTTTCTTTCATTATCTTTATACGTTGCTTGGCTGAATCAGTTAAAGGCTTCTGAAAAACCAGGATACATGTAGATTCTTTTGTACCTCTGCCAACTCTACCGCGCAACTGATGCAATTGAGATAATCCAAATCTTTCACAATTTTCTATTATTATAACCGTAGCTTCTGGCACATCAATGCCAACCTCAATAACAGAAGTTGCAATTAAAATTTTCAAGTTACCATTTTTAAATTCCTGCATTATCATATTTTTTTCATCATTTTTCATTTTTCCATGAACCATCCCAACTGTATTTTTTCCATAAAATTTTTCTAGGTTTTTTAGTCGGGCAGTTACTGATTGAATTGAATTGAAATCTGATTCGTCAACAAGAGGGCATACCCAATATATTTTCTCATCATTTTTAATTTTCTTTAAAAGTGCAGCTTTAAGATTATCAACCTTATCATTGCTCATTGATTTTGTTAAAATTGGTTTTCTATTTAAAGGCATTGTAACCAACTTAGATATGTCCATGTCACCATAGGCAGCTAATTCTAATGTTCTCGGTATAGGTGTTGCCGTCATTAACAGTGTATCACATTCATCACCTGCTTTTTCACTTAACAATATTCTTTGATGTACACCAAATTTATGTTGCTCATCAATAATTAATAAGCCAACATCTTTAAAGTGTGAATCTGATTGAAATAAGGCATGTGTTCCAATAATTAAATCTGCATCATAATTTCTATTGTCTTTAATTGATCCAGTTATTAGAGAAATAGAAACATCTAATTTTTTAAGAAAACTTTTAATAGTTTCATAGTGTTGTTGAGCTAATAATTCGGTTGGTGCCATCAAAATTCCACGCTTACTATTCTCAATCACTTGTAAAAGAGCGAATAATGCAACTATGGTTTTTCCACTACCAACATCACCTTGGAGTAGTCGTAACATTTTATATTCTGAAGCAATATTATTACTTATTTCTTTAATAGATTTATTTTGATCCAACGTTAATTCAAAATCAAGACTATCAATTAATCTATCTATTAATTTATTCGTTGCTTTAAGTGAATTTCCTTTAATAAGAGTAAGTTTGTTGCGTACTAGACGTAATTTTAACTGATGTGATAAAAGCTCATCGAATGCTAGTCTACTTAAATAATTATTATCTATTTTGTTAGTATATATTTGTTTTGGCTTATGTAAATTTTCTAGTGAGTCTTTCCAACCAGTCCAATTATTTTTTTTCATAATAGCTTCAGGAATCCACTCTGGTAAAGCTGTGGACACTGATAAAGTTGAAGAAATAGAATTTCTTAATATTCTTGATGTTATACCTGCTGTTAATGGATAAACACACTCAATCTGCTTAACATTATCTAGTTCACCTATATCAACAACATATTTTGGGTGAGCCATTTGGAAAATATCATTATATGCCTCAACTTTACCACTTATTACTTTCCTGCTGTTTATTGGCAGTAATTTTTTTAAATAAATAGGCTTAGCATTAAAATAAACTATGGAAATTATACCAGTTTCATCTGAGCAATTAATCCTATATGGCATCCTTTTATTAAAGGACGGTGCATGCCTATCTACAGTTATTGTTAAAGTAACTATGGAATCTTCTTTTAAATCCTTTATTTTAGGGTTATTCCTCCTATCTATATATGAAGATGGGCTGTGTACCAATAAATCTAATAAATGATTCCCACACAATCCTTCTAATAAGGCAGCATTTTTTGGCCCAATACCTTTAATTTGTGTCAATGGTTGAAATAATGAGTATAAGATTTTAGGACGCATATGGTTAATATATTTTAAAAATTATGGATGAGATACAGATACATAGAAAAAAACTTTTATTTCGTGCGGGCCATCGTGGCACAAAAGAAATGGACATGCTTTTAGGTAATTTTGCTAATAAACACATCAACCTATTTGACGAAGTTGAGCTGGAGCTTTTTAATCAACTATTAGATGCTGACGATGATTTGATCTATAAATGTTTACTTGATAAAGCCGCTCTGCCAGATTTTATGAATAATCGTGTATTCCAGTTATTAAAAGATTCTGCCATAAAAAAATAATGTCTTTAAATAAAATTAAAAAAGATGAATTCTCTTTAGTTATCGATAAAAATGAAGCCTTTAAATACCAAGATACAATTAATTACCTTGTCGAAAATGGATATATACGCGTATCTAATATTAGAGAGAGTGGAGAATTTTCTGTAAAAGGAGATGTTATTGATATCTTTCCTAGTGGCTATGATAGCCCGGTAAGAATTGATACTTTTGGAGATGCAATAGAAAAACTACAACTATTTAACTTAATAGATCAAAAATCAATTGAGGATATTAAGCGACTTATTGTTTATCCATTTAATGAGTTTGTATTCAATCAAAACAATAGAAAAATTAGCGCAGATAGCTTTCTTACTGATTTAAGTACTTATGATTTAAATGATTTAATTGTTCATGTGGATCACGGTATAGGTAGGTTTAAAGGTCTTCAAGCAATAGCCGTGCTTGGTTCAAATCATGACTGTGTAGAAATTCATTATCAAAATGATGATAAGCTATTTATTCCAGTAGAAAATATAGAGTTGTTAAGTAAATACGGTGGTAAAAATGACTTTGTTATATTGGATCGTTTAGGTGCAACGCAGTGGCAATACCGCAAAGCTATTGCTAAAAATAAAATTAAAGAAATGGCTGCAGAATTAATTAAAACAGCAGCAGCTAGAGCACTTGAAACAGCGCCAAAATTTACTATTCAGGAGCCTTATTATTCAAATTTTAATGCAGAATTTCCCTTTGATGAAACAGAAGATCAAATCACAACAATAGCTGAGATTCATAGCGATTTGTTAAAAGGTACGCCTATGGATAGACTTATCTGTGGTGATGTTGGTTATGGTAAAACAGAAGTTGCGATTAGAGGTGCTTTTACAGTTGCTTTGAGTGGGCATCAGGTAGCTATTTTAGTTCCAACAACATTATTATGTCGTCAGCATTACGAGAATTTTACCAAGCGCTTTTCAAAGTCACCTATAAGAATTGCTCAACTTTCAAGGCTTGTTACTCAGCAAGAATCCAGGGAAACAATTGAAAAAGTTTCAAATGGTGATATTGATATCTTGATAGGAACACATGCAATACTTAGTGATAAAATTAAATTTAGAAAACTTGGACTCTTAATTATCGATGAAGAGCAGCATTTTGGTGTTAAGCAAAAAGAAAAATTAAAAACCCTTCGGACAGATGTACATATTCTATCTTTAACTGCAACACCAATACCAAGAACATTACAAATGTCATTAGTGGGCTTACGTGAATTATCTATAATTTCTACTGCTCCTGTAAATAGACAGTCAATCAAAACAAAAGTATTAAATTTTGATAAAAATATAATAAAAGATGCAATTGGTAACGAGTTAAAACGAAATGGACAGCTTTATTATGTTTGTCCAAGAGTTAAGCAAATTGAAGAAGTTGAAGACTTTCTTAAGTCTGAGCTACCTGGTGTTTCATATAAAATAGCGCATGGTCAGATGCCAGCAAAATCTTTAGAGTCTGTAATGGTTGACTTTTATAATCATGAATTTTCAATTTTATTATGTACGACAATAGTTGAATCTGGTCTTGATCTTAGAAATACCAACACCATGATAATACATAACTCTGATAATTTTGGTTTGTCACAGCTGTATCAACTTCGTGGAAGGATAGGTCGTTCAAATACCGAAGCATTTTGTTTTTATACAATTAAAGATTTTGAAGGCTTAACAGACAAAGCCAAGCAAAGACTCAAGCTGTTACAAAAATTAGATAGTTTGGGCTCTGGTTTCAATTTAGCTAGTCATGATTTAGATATAAGGGGCTCTGGCAACATCTTAGGTGATGATCAGTCAGGTCATATTAGAGAAATAGGACTGGAATTATATCACCGCCTATTAAAAGAGAAGGTCCAGGAGCTTCAAAATGATGGTGTTGCATATGGCTCAGAGTGGTCCCCTCAAATTAATCTTGGAATTGGTGTATTAATACCCGTAAATTATATAGGAAGTTTAAATACAAGATTAAGTTTCTATCGTAAGCTAGCATATTTAAACAATAAAACTAAGATTGAAGACATTAAAAATGAAATGATAGATACATTTGGAGATTTGCCAAACGAAGTTCATAATTTGTTTATGATAACAGAATTAAGAACACTTTGCAAAACGGCAAATATCGAAAAAATTGATTTAGGTCAAAAAGGTGGATCTATTAAGTTTAAAGCCAATAAGTTTCATAATCCTGATGGTTTAGTTGGGCTAATACAAATCAATAATAAAAATGTTAAATTACGTCCAGATCAAAGCTTAATATATATGTTTGATAATTCTAATAGAGAACATAATATTAAAAAACTAATCAACTTGATAAACCAAATAGCAAAACTTTAGATATATGGGGCCATTAACAGGATACAAAATTATTGAAGTTTCAGGTATTGGACCTGGACCATTAGCAGGAATGCTTCTTGCTGATCTAGGTGCAGAGGTAATAAGAATAGATAGGTTTGAAACAGATATACCAGGCCCAAATGCTAAGTTTGATATAACTGGAAGAAATAAAAGTTCTATTAGATTAAATTTAAAAAATGATGAAGGCAAATCAATTTTTTTTAAATTAATTAAAGATGCTGATGCCATTATTGAAGGGTTTCGTCCAGGTGTTATGGAGAAGCTTGGTCTTGGTCCAAAAGAATGCTTAGAGATAAATCCTAGAATTGTTTTTGGTAGAATAACTGGTTGGGGGCAGGATGGTCCCTTAGCTAATTCAGCAGGGCATGATATAAACTATATAGCACTTACAGGAGTCCTTAATGCAATAGGTAGCAAAGATTCTAAGCCATCGATACCACTTAATTTAATTGGAGATTATGCGGGGGGAACTATGTTTTTATTATTTGGAATTTGTAGTGCGCTTTTATCTGCCAGTAAAACGAACAAAGGACAGGTTGTTGACGCCGCTATGATTGATGGTGTTTCAAGCTTAATGTCTATTTTCAGCGTTCTTTCTCAATCAGGAATGTGGAATCTAGAAGAGCGAGAAAACAATTTATTTGATGGGGGTTCCCATTTTTATAATACTTACGAAACAAGCGATAATAAGTTCATTTCCATCGGGTCTTTAGAGCCAAAATTTTATAACTTACTAAAAGATAAGCTTGGCATAACAGATCCTCAATTTAATAATCAAATGAGTAAAGATAATTGGCCTGAGTTAAAAATTAAAACTGCAGCTATTTTTAAAACTAAAACTCAACAACAATGGAATAAAATCTTAGAAAATACTGATATTTGTTATGCGCCTGTACTATCATTAAATGAGGCAAAAAAACATCCTCATTTAATTGAAAGAGGTAATTTTATTGAGTTAGATGGCATCACACAACCGTCACCTGCACCAAGGTTTAGTTTAACAAAGAGTGACAAGCCAAAGCCTGCGCCAGAAAAAGGACAAGATAATAATGAAATTTTAATGAATATTGGTTATAGTAGTAATGAAATTGAAGATCTTATTAAAAATAACACTATAAAATAACATGCCAACATTTGACATAGTAAGTAAGATTGATATGCAAGAAGTATCCAATGCTATTGCTAATTCAATGAAGGAAATAACACAACGTTATGACTTTAAGGGTTCAAAATCTAACTTAGAATTAAAAGATAAGGGAATTTTACTTGAAACAGAAGATGAGCTTAAAGCAAAACAAGTAATCGAAATATTAATAGGTCATTTTGTTAAACGAAGTATTGACCCAACAGTTATAAGGTTAAAAAATACCGAAAAAGCATCAGGCAATACAATAAGACAAAATTACGATTTGCTTGAAGGCATAGATCAGGCTGCTTCAAAAAAAATTATATCTGAGGTAAAAAATTCAAAAATTAAAGTTCAAGTTAAAATTCAGGGCAACGAACTAAGAGTCAGTGGTGCTAAAAGAGATGATTTACAAAAAACTATGGATATTGTTCTAGGTGTTAATTTGGAAATGCCAATTCAGTTTGTCAATCTTAGAGATTAGTAATAATGAACAATAAGTACAATATCTGGTTTCCTATTAGTATTTCATCAGTAATTGTCTTCTTTTTTTCCTATGCATTTCTTAAAAGTTCAGAGCCTTCTTTTTACTACTTGATGTACATAGGTTTAATCATTTTATCAATTTTTTTCATGTATGATGCTTGGATTAATAAGGATAATAAAAAATAAATTAATTAGGCTTTTATCTACTTTTTAATAAGACCCATTTGTTTTGCAATCATTTTATCAGCCATGCGTCTTGGTAGCATTGTTAGTAACATATTTTGAAAACGTTGTGCATCAATTCGGTAGCGTGTTTTGGTATTCTTTTTTGCTAAGATTGACATCACTCTGGCTGCTATCACTTCAGGTGATACAGCAGTTTTTTCAAGGACATCAGTAAAGTGAAGCATTTTTGAAAATACTTTTCGAAAGGCAGAATTGTCATATCTCTTGATCATGCCAATTTTGTCAACTTTTGTCCAAATTGGTGTTTTGACAGGACCTGGTGCAACAACCACAACATCTATACCAAATAACATTAACTCTCTGCGTAATGACTCAGAAAATCCCTCAAGACCAAATTTACTCATGTTATAAGCAGCCATAAAGGGCATGCCTAACTCTCCAGAAACTGAGCTGATATTAATAATTTTTCCAGGTTCACCATTTCGACTTTTGTCTGCTCCTAGTAAGTCCATATATGCTTGGGTACAATGAAACACTCCCAACAAATTAACATCAAATTGATATTTAAATTCTTCAGCAGTTAAGTTTTGTACTGCTCCAAAAACAGCAATGCCCGCATTATTAATTAGGCCAGCCAAAGTTTGGTTTTCAAGTAAATCTCCAACCTGTTTTACGGATGCTTTAACTGCATCTTCATTTGTAACATCAAAAAGTAAAGGTACAAAATTGCTTCCAAGTTCACTCGAAACTCTTGTTGCATCTTTATTGTTGCGAACTGAGCCAAAGACACGATAGCCATTTGCGATCAGTGTTTTTGATATTTGATAACCTATACCTGTTGATGATCCGGTAATGACAACTGACAACATAATTAAGCTCTTCTGTATATTGATTTTATAATACTTGGCGGAGAGGGTGGGATTCGAACCCACGAACGAGTCACCCCGTTGCTAGTTTTCAAGACTAGTGCTTTCGACCACTCAGCCACCTCTCCAGTATTATTGTTGAGTGATCTGAACCGTAACCTAATTGAAATATCAATTAAAACAACAATTTTTTTATAGCTTTATTGTTAGAAGCTAATTAAAAAGAACTCATATGTACTTTGATTTTTCTCTACTTATTTTATTTATACCTGTATTTTTTATCATTTCAATAACCCCTGGCTTATGTATGACTCTCTCTTTAACAATGGGTATGGCGATTGGATTACGCCAAACAATGAAAATGATGATTGGAGAACTTATTGGTGTTTTAATCATAGCGATAACTGCCGTTATAGGAGGTGGAACTATTATCTCTAAATATCCAGATGCGTTTGCAATATTTAAATTGATTGGTGGAATTTATCTATTTTATGTTGGAGTTCAAATGTGCCGTAACTTAGGTAAAATGTCTCTTAATCTTGATGGGACACATTCATATAGTCAAAATAGTTTTTCTTTAGCAATGAAAGGGTTTACTACAGCAATAGCAAATCCAAAAGGATGGGCTTTCTTCATGGCAATGGCACCAAGCTATATTTTATATGAGAATCCTCTTGTGCCACAAATGACAGCCTTGATATTAATTATTTTGCTAATTGAATTTATATCATTGATGATTTATGCGTCTTGTGGTGAATTTTTAAGTAAAATTCTAACTCAAACTGGCAATGTTAAATTAATAAACCGAGTTGCAGGAATTCTAATGATGCTTGTTGGCATATGGCTGGCTTCAAGTTGAAAAAGTCAAATGATTTAACATTTTCAAATAATGTTGTTAATTCATCAGACTTAACTGTTGGAAAAATTTCCAAACTTATACGGATGATTGCTATACCTGCAGTTATTGGAACTTTCTTTCAAACTTTGTACAATATAGTTGATGTGAAATTTGCTGGCATGATATCGCCAGATGCTTTAACTGGTTTATCTAAAGTTTTCCCTATTTATTTTTTAATAATTGCATTAAGCGCAGGACTTAGTATCGGTGCTACTGCACTAGTCTCAAATTATCTTGGTAAAAAAGATCTTAATAAGGCGTCGTTATTATTTTCTCAATCTATAATAGTAGCAATTTTAAGTGCTGTATTTGTTGCGATATTTGGAGTTATTTTTGCTCCATATGTACTAAATTTACTAAACACTGATCAAAATACATTTGCTTATGCCGTTGAATACATAAATATAATTTTTATTGGGTCAATAATTTTCTTTCTTTTAATTACATCAAACGTTGCCTTAACAGCTCGTGGAGATACTAAAAGCTACAGAAATGTTTTAATATTTGGGTTTTTTTTAAATATAATATTAAATCCACTTTTTATTTATGGCTTCGGAATTATTCCTGCAATGGGTGTATCAGGCATAGCTATTGCAACCCTATGCTCAGAATTTGTTGGATTAGTATATATTTTATCAAAAGTTTTAAAAACAGACATTAAGAACTATGTTTCATCTAAATTCTTTTTACCAAAAAAAGATATGATTGTTGAAATTTTAAAGCAATCTATGCCATCTACCATTTCAATGATTTGTGTTGGTTGTGGTATTTTTATTTTATTCTACTTTGTATCTCTATATAGCGATGTAGCAGCTGGTGGTTATGGCGCAGGAGTTAGGTTTGAACAATTATTTTTACTACCTATTTTAGGTCTCAATACCTCAACATTAGCATTAGTTGGACAGAATTATGGTGCCCTAAAGTTTGATAGAGTGAAAGAGATCTATAGCAAAACAATTCTTATTGGTGTTTCCGCAATGATAGTTGGTGGTATAATAATTTATATTTTATCTGGATTGGTGATGAGTTTTTTTACAAATGATCCCGAGCAAATTTATTATGGGTCACAATATTTGAAAATAGCTGCCTTTATGGGTCCAGTTTATCCAATTTTCTTTATTAGCGGAGCATTGTTTCAAGGTTTAAAAAAACCACACTATCAAACAGCAGTAAACATTTTAAGATTACTTGTATTTCCAGCAATCTCATTATCAATAGCCGTTAAATATTTTGAAATTACTTTTACAGAAATGTTTATAATTTTATTGGTAATAAATTGGATATTTGGATTATTTGTATTCTTTTTTTCAAGAAAACTGTTAACCCAAATATCGTAAAGTAATTATCTTTATAGTCCAAATTTATTAGCTGTAGATATAAAAAATCCTTGGTTTTTTTTATCTTTAATCCAATGATTTACAAAATTTATCCACTCTTGATCAGCTCTTGGCAATAAGATCGCAAATAATTTAGCATTTTTAGGTTCATCAAAATTAATGGCTTGCAACTGAGGGTAGGTTTGCATCAATTTAATTGCTTCTACTTTAGAAGTTAATGATACTAAGCTTCTGCCTGATAATACTTCTTGAAAATCCCTTGCTGGAGATTCAACTGCAATTACTTTTGAATTTGGAAATGATTTTTTTGCCTCATTTTCAAAAACAGTTCCCAATGTAACGGCAACTGTAGTTCCATCCACAGATTCCCACCCACTAAATTTATCTATATTTTTTTTCAATGTCATCGCTACTGTACCAGTTCCATAATATGAATCAGAATAACCTGCCTGCATTGCTCTTTTGGTAGTAATTGATGCACTAGAAGTCATATAATATTTGCTTGCTATTACTCCTGATACTAAATTTTTCCAATCGGTTGGTACAAACTCCAACTCCACATCCATATCAGCTGCAAATTGTTTAGCTACCTCAATATCAAACCCTTCATATGCATTAGTCGCCGGGTTTTTAAAGCTCCAACCAGGAAAGTCACCTGTTGTTCCAACCTTAAGAACTCCAGTCTGCATTATTTTATCTAAGGTTGATTCTGCATTAGCAGAAACAAGGCTAGTTATTAGCAATATGCTTGATATTATAAAAATATTAATAGTTTTCATTTAGTACCCCTTTTTTTATTAAATATATAAAATAATTTAATATATTATATAGGTCATATTATTATAATGACCACAGTCTGTTTAAAAAAAATTATGAGAACAATAGCCATTTTATTTATATTTTTAGCCTTTGTTGGCTGCTCAGCTGATTATAGCTGGGGATGGTACGCGATTTCACCTTTTAATAAGTTGGGCATGTCTAATATAAAGTTTTTAATATCCGGGCTTGGGCTTACTGTTTCTGTATCTTTGCTATCTATTTTCTTTGCAATTATATTAGGACTTTTATTGGCAATAGTTGGTTTAAGTAAATATAAAGTAATTAAGCTTATTACTATTACCTACATTGAAATAATAAGATCTGTTCCTGTCTTAGTAATGATACTATGGATTTATTATGGCCTACCTGTTTTAGCGGGTGTCAATTTTTCTGCATCTGTAGCTGGTATAATTGCACTCTCTATTTGTGAGAGTCCATTTATAGCTGAAATTTTCAGATCTGGTTTTGAGGCTGTGCCGAAAGGGCAGAATGAGGCTGGTACTTCGCTCGGTATGAGATTTTTTGAGAGATTTCGTTTCATTATTTTGCCACAAGCAATAAAAATAATATTGCCCGCACTAGGTAATCAATTTGTTTATATGTTAAAAATGTCATCTCTCGTGTCAATTATTGGACTGAATGAACTTACTCGGAAAGCTAATGAGTTAGTAGTAAGCCAATATAGACCATTGGAAATATATACATTTCTTGTGTTGGAGTATTTAGTTCTAATATTGATTATTTCTTATTTTGTAAGACGAATGGAAAGAAAATTATCTAATTAATTTTTGATAAAGTTACTACCGTTAGCACGCTCACAGTAGCAGAAAGGAATATTCCCCATATAACATCACTAACTACAATATTCCAATTAAAGATGTTCATTACAGCGAATACGGTTAGCGCATACGTTGCGTAGGTAGTTAAGCCGTACATGCCTCCGCTTACTAAAGCTTGGTTAATAGAGTAGGTTTTATTGGGTAGTATTGAGAAATATAGTAAGCCAGATAAAAATATTAGATAAAACAATACTGCAGGAATAGCCTTAAAGCCAATTTCTACAAAATCTGGAAGGTTTGATTTATAAATTTTAACGATTACTAAATTTATAAAAGTTATATCAATCAATATAAAATATACTGTAGCTATTAAGAATGCTTTAATCATAGAATCAGCATATATATATTCTTAATGATTAAAAAGTTTTTTTTATACCCACCAATAATTGCGGCAATAAGTGCTACAATATGTATTTCAATTATTGCTTTTATTAGTGAAAATACTAGCAATTATATATTATGGATAATACCTACGTTCGGAGCATCAGTAGTACTCATTACAGCATTGCCATCAAGTCCCTTAGCAAGGCCACGCAACATTCTTTTTGGACACCTGATATCTGCTGGCTCTGGTGTTGCTATAGGAGCTATTTTTGGCGTATCTTTTTTTACTATTGGAGTTGCAGTTGGAGTTGCAATCTTAATTATGATGATGACTGACAAGCTTCATCCACCAGCTGGTGGAAATCCTATACTTGTAATGTCTCTGGGGCTGCCTTTGGAGTTCAATGTACTTCCCTTAGCTGCAGGAGTTATTATTATTTTGGTGTATGCTATTATTTTTAATAAAATAATTATGAAAAGAGATTATCCATGGTTTTAAAATAAATTTTTATTTTTTAACTGAATGTTTTTTCTTAACTAATTTTTTCTTGACTAAATTTTTCTTAACTATTTTTTTCTTAAATAATTTTTTTTGTTTTTTTTAAAAGTTTTTTTAACAGTTTTTTTAATTATTTTGGTTTCTTTTGAGTGATCAAATTCTTTTTTTGCATGATTAAAGCCTTCAACTAAGGAATTTATAAAACCCTTGGTAGGATTTTTATATAAATTTTTATTTCCAATATTATCAATTTTTGTAGAAATATATCCTACTGTATAGAAAAAACCTGAAGCCATAATTAAAAAATTCTATTCATCAAAATTTTCAATAAATTCACAATATTGATTTATGAAAGAGTGTCTCCATGGTTCGCAGGGAAGTTTTTCTAGCTCTAGGTTTTCTATTGATTTTAAGTTTTTCATTGAAATTTTAGTTTTCATCGCAATTACTTTAAGTTCAATGTCAGTTGACAGTCTCAGT
>Ga0114997_10001214_pt1 | contig 21528 bp, 20 predicted proteins | sample ArcticOcean_MG_C_2_FD_87045 | JGI IMG/M metagenome (GOLD analysis project Ga0114997, IMG submission 87045) | Marine microbial communities from western Arctic Ocean - ArcticOcean_MG_CB4_136 | ecosystem: Environmental > Aquatic > Marine > Oceanic | place: Arctic Ocean: Canada Basin | collected...
AAAGAAATTGATGTTAAGCTTTTTTTTAAAAAAAATAAAATTAATATAATTCATAAAGAAAGTACAAAAATAGCAAATTATATGAATATACAGAGTAAATTTAATCAAATTAATTACTTAAATGGAGGAAAAAAGATTTTTATTTATGATAAAAAAACAAATAATAAAAAAACTGTTGAAAACTCTATGGGAATGTATCAATTAAATGTTATTAAAGAAATTGTTAAGGTTTTTAAAAACAGAAGATACTATAATTTATGTGACCAACAAGAAGCGCTGTCTAATTTTAAAACAGTATTTGATATTTATTTAAAGCATTAATGATAAAAAAAAATAAACTAGCATTATTTGGTGGATCAAAAACAATCAATTATCAATTAGATAAGTTTAATTTTATTGATCACAAAGAAATTGAATCTGTAAATAAAGTTTTAAAATCAGGAATTTTATCAGGATTTTATGCAAATAAAAATAATTTCCTAGGAGGGAAAAATGTTCTTTTATTTGAAAATAATATAAAAAAATATTTTGGCACAAAATATGCTGTGACCTTCAATTCTTGGACATCAGGATTAATAGCATGTGTGGGCGCCTTAAACATTGAACCTGGAGATGAAATTATTTTACCAGCATGGACAATGTCAGCATGTGCAATGTCAATTTTGCATTGGGGAGGAATTCCAGTTTTTAGTGATATAGAAGACAAAACTTTTAATTTAGATCCTAATAAAATTGAAAGTAAAATAACCAAAAAAACTAAAGCAATAATGGTTGTAGATATTTTTGGACACCCAGCTGATTTTGGAAGTATAAAAAAAATTTCCAAAAAATACAAACTGAAAATAATTGAGGATGCGGCACAGTCAATAGGTGCTAAATATAAAAATAAATATGTTGGAACATATAGTGATCTAGGAGGCTTTAGTTTTAATGCACATAAGCATATACAAACAGGAGAAGGGGGGGTCGTTCTAACAAATAACAGGTTTTATGCAAAAAAACTTCAACTAATAAGAAATCATGGTGAAGCAATTGTTGGTCACAATAAAAGGGATCTTATTAATATGATAGGTTATAATTTTAGACCGACAGAGATTGATGCAGCAATTGGTATAGAGCAATTAAAAAAACTAAAAAAAATAGTAAATTCAAGAGTAACTATAGCAAAAAAACTGTCAATAGGATTGAAAAATTTACCATTCATAACTGTACCAAAAATTCAAAAAAACTGCACTCATTCATTTTATGTTTACAGTTTAAAAATTGAATCAAAATTATTAAACATTCAGACAAAAAAAATATTTGAAGCGCTATTAAAGGAAGGAATACCAGGATTATCTTTTGGATATTTAAATTTAAATGAATTACCAATTTTTAAAAAAAAAATTGCATATGGATCAAAAAAATTTCCTTGGTCAATAAATAAAAATTATGATTATAGCAAAAATATACTACCCATTACAGAAAGACTTCATAATTCTGATTTAATTAAAATTGGATTGTGCAGATATAATTTTGACAATAAAGATGTTACGCTAATAATTAGGGCATTTAAAAAAGTTTGGGAAAAACTAGTTATACCCTCATCTAAATATCATAATTTGACAATTAAAATTCTTAACAAAAAAAAAGATGTTACTTCAAGCTGGATTAATTGGTTAAATGATAAAGAAATTACAAAATATTCAAGACAAAAAAATACAAAACATACTAAAAAAAAACAATTTGAATATTTGAAAAAAACTACAAATTCAAAATATAATTTACTATATGGAATTTTTCTTAACAATAAACATGTTGGAAATATTGAGTTTAGTAAGATAGATAATAAAACAAAAACTTGAGAAATAAAATTTTTAATGGGTGAAAAAAAATTATGGAACAAAGGTTTTATGTCTTTTGCTGTAAACAAAGCTTTAAATATTATTTTTTCTAAATATGATTTAGCAAGTGTATATGGCGGTTGCAATATGAATAATATAGGTTCAGTTAAAGTATTTGAAAAAAACTTATTTAAAAAAGTAAGAACTAGTAAAGATAATATATTTTTTAAACTAAAAATTTCTAATTATAAAAATTTTAATCAATGAAAGTATGTATTTGTAGTACTGCAGGTGTTGCAAATCAGTTAGTGCACCAGTTAAATCCAAAATCCTGTAAATTTATTGTTAAAAAAGAAGCAAAAAAGATTTTTATTAAAAATAATTTTAAAACTAGTTCGATATCTATTCGTGAGATATTACAAAAAGCAAAAATTTTTTATTTAAGTACAGGTGATAAATTTAGTAAAGATTGTATTAAAAAACTAAAAAAAAATAACAAATACGTTGTTGCTATTTTCGATCATTGGATAAATTTTAAAGATCGAATTGATGAAAACTATCTACCAGATGAAGCCTGGGTATTTGATAACAAAGCAAAAAATATTTTAAATAAAATTTTTCCTAATTTAAAGATTATATTAAAAAAAAATTTATATCTTATAAATGAAAAAAAAAAATATGAGAACCTTACTAAAAGTAAAAAGGATATTTTATATATTACAGAACCCTTGGAGAAAAATAATGAAATCGTAGCATTAAATTATTTTATTAAATTATTATATAAATCTAAAATTTCTTATAGATATTTATTAATAAAAGTTCACCCTAAAGAAATAAAAAAAAAATATATACAATTTTTTTTAAAAAAAAAAATTAAGGTTAAAATTTACAAAGATATAGATCTAATTAATTTGTTTGCAAAAAGCAAATTTGTTGTAGGAAGAAATTCGATGGCTCTTTATCTAGCCCAGTATTTAAATTTAAATACTTTTTACTGTATCCCTAAATATCTTGGTGTGTATAAAATTCCTAGCAAAAATATAAAAAATTTCAAAAGCAACATTAGAAATCTAGAAAAAAAACTCTATGTTTAAGATAATAAAGAAAAAGTTTAATTTATTTAATCAAAAATATAAATTAGATGCAAATTCATTAAAATTTATTAAACACAACAGTAAAATTATCAACTTTGATAATAATAAAAAAAAGCCCCAAATAGCCTTGTTTGAGTTCACAAACTACAAATCATTAATTGTAGCCTATAGTTATTTTGCACAAGTTTTTGAAAAAAATTATAATTGTGAAATGTTTACTTATGATTTATTCAATAAAAATGTATTTATAAAATTTATAAATAAAATTCTCAAACCTGTCAGAGTAAAAGAACATCAATCCTTCGGTGTTGAAAAAAATATTAATCCTTCAATAAAATCTTTATTCAATAAACGAGCAATTTATATTTATGAAAACAATATTAAAAGACTAAAAGAAAAAAAATATCTTGCTACTCTCAAGGTTGATAATATTTTGATTGGTGACTTACTTTATGATTCTTATTTAAAGCATTACCAATTACCCACTTTAAACATAAACGAAATAAATTTTAAAAAATATACAATTAAATTTATAGAAAATTTTTTATTTTGGAAAAATTATATACAAAATAATGATGTAAGATTTATTATTTGTCATCATACAGTTTATGAGTCCGCTATTCCTATTAGGATAGGTGTAAAAAAAAAAAACTGCAAATGTTTTCAAGTAACATCCGAATCGGTTTTTCAACTAAATAAAAAAAATATTTTTTCATATAAACAATTTGAAGTTTTTAATTATAAAAAAAAATTTAAAACCAAGAGTAAAAAAGAACAAATTTTACTAAGACAAGTTTCAAAAAAAAGAATTAATTTAAGATTTAAGGGAGTGGTTGGAGTTGATATGGGTTACTCAACTAAAAGTTCTTATGGATCAAAAATTTATAAAAAAGAAATTATAAAGAAATCAGATAAAATTAAAATATTAATTGCTCCTCATGATTTTCTTGATAACCCTCATTTCTATAATGGTAATATATTTGCAGATTTTTATGAATGGATGAATTTTTTAGGTAAATTTTCAAACAACAATAAATATGATTGGTATGTAAAATGTCATCCTGACTATAGAATAAAAAGTTTAAAAATTCTTAAATCTTTTTTAATTAAATATCCTCAAATTAAATTTATTCCCCCAGCTACATCTCATCATCAAATTATTAAAGAAGGAATAGATTTTGTTTTTACAATGTATGGTACAATAGGTTGGGAGTATCCTTTTTTGGGCATACAATGTGTAAACGCATCATATTTTAATCCAAGATATAAATATAATTTTAACATTAATCCTAGAAATTTCAAAGAATATGATTTTATTATTAATAATTTAAAAAAATTTATGAAAAAAATAAATCCTTCACAAAAAAATGAAATTTTAGAGTTTTATTATATGAATTATATTTATTACAAAAATACAACAAACTGGCTCACAGACACAGATCGTATGAGGGAAAAGTTAGGTGGATTTAGATTTAGAAAATATTCTCATACAAAATCACAATTTTATAATTATTTTATTAAAAATTTTGATTTAAAATACCATAAAAAAATTATTTTAGGATTAACTAAATTTATAAAATCAAAAAAATATTTTTATATGCCAAGTTATTCAAGCAAAGGTAATAATAAAAAAAGACTACTCTAAAAAGTAATTAGTAATGTAATGAAGATTTACATTATTTTTTAAACTTGTATCACCTATTACTCTTTGATACATAAAAGAAAATAATACAATAAAGTTTTTAAACTAAAATAAACAAACTATCTAAATTTTAAATATGACAATTAAAGTTGTGATTTTGGCAGGTGGCTTAGGCAGTAGACTTTCAGAAGAAACGCAATCTAAACCCAAACCTATGGTAGAAATTGGCGGTAAACCAATACTTTGGCATATAATGAAAATTTACTCTCATTATAATTTTAAAGATTTTATAATTTGTTGTGGTCATAAGTCATCAATTATCAAAGAATATTTTGCCAATTATTCAATTAATAACTCTGATGTAACATTTGATTTGAAGCATAACAGCTTCAAAACTGAAAAAAAACCAACAGAAGATTGGAAGGTCACTCTTGTTGAGACGGGTAATGATTCTAATACAGGAGGTAGACTTAAATTAATAAATAAATATTTAAAAAAAAATGAAGATTTTTTTTTGACATATGGAGATGGATTGGGAAATGTGAATATAAAAAAACTTTTAGATTTTCACAAAAAACACTCCAAACCTTATACAATGACGGCTGTAAAGATACCTGGAAGATTTGGTTCTGTTAATTTTAATAAAAATAAAGTTATTGATGAATTTAAAGAAAAGCCCTTAGGTGATGGTGGATGGATAAATGGTGGTTTTTTTGTTATGAATCAAAGTATCATTAAACATATAAAACATAGTAAACTCTCATTAGAGAAAGATATAATTCCAAAAATAGTTTTAAAAAAACAAATTAGTGCTTTTACACATAATGGTTTTTGGCATGCAATGGACACTTTAAGAGATAAAGTTTTATTAGAAGAAAAATGGTCTACAAAAAAAGCTCCTTGGAAAGTCTGGTAAAATCAAAATGAAAATACTTGTAACAGGTAATTTAGGTTATATTGGAGTAGAATTAACAAAAAAATTATTGAAAGATAAAAAAAACGAAATAATTGGTTATGATACTGGTTATTTTAGAGACTGTTTATTTAAAAAAGCTAAGAGTAAAAAAATAAAACAAATTAGTTATGATGTTAGAAAATTTTCATTAGCCACACTGAAAGGAGTTGATACTATAGTTCATTTGGCTGCAATTTCTAACGATCCAATCGGCAATAAGTTTAAAAAAGCAACAAATCAAATTAATTTAATTGCTTCAAAAAAAATTATTGATTTAGCGATTAAATCAGGAGTTAAAAAATTTATTTTTGCGTCAAGCTGTAGTATTTATGGAAAAAATAAAAAAGGTATTTGTGATGAAAAATCTAAAATAAAACCTTTAACAACCTATGCAAAAACGAAAGTAGAATTAGAAAAATATCTTCTAAAAAAAAAAAATCAGATAAAGTTTACATCTTTAAGGTTTGCAACTGCTTGTGGGTCGTCAGACATGTTTAGACTTGACTTGGTTTTGAATGATTTTGTCACAAGCGGCTTTACAAAAAAAAAAATTGAATTATTAAGTGATGGTGAAGCATGGCGTCCTTTAATTGATGTCAGTGATATGTGTAAAGCTATAAAGTGGGCTATCTTTGAAAATAAAAAACAATCACTTTTAATTAATGTGGGTTCAAATAAAAATAATTTTTTAATAAAAAATTTAGCAAATATAGTTGCAATAAAAACAAAATCAGAATTATTTATTAATAGGAAAAATAAGTCTGATAAAAGATCTTATAAGGTTAATTTTGACATGTATAAAAAATTAGCTCCAAAATATTACCCTCAAAAAAAAATTGAAATAACTATTGATGAAATCTTAAGATTGTTAAAATTAAAAAATTATAAAAATAAAAACTTTAGAAGTTCAAAATATATGAGGTTAAAGCATCTAGAAAATTTGATAGAAAATAAAACTTTAAATAAAGATTTAGACTGGCATTAAGTGAAAAAAATAAAGTTAATTAGGACAAAATTTAAAGATTTGTACATAGTTAGTACGACAAAAAGTATAGATAAAAGAGGTTGTTTTTTTAGAGCTTTTTGTCAAAAAGATATGTCGATATTTTTAAGAAATAAAAAAATAGTTCAAATAAATATTTCTAAAAATAAAAATAAAGGAACAGTTAGAGGGCTTCATTATCAAATCGGGGCTTATTCAGAAAAAAAGATAGTTATGTGTTTAAAAGGAGAATTTGTTGATTATGTTGTTGATATTAGAGAAAATTCCTCAACATATTTGGATTATTTTAAGATAAAACTATCAGAGAAAGATGATAAAATTCTTCTAATACCAGAGGGTTTTGCTCATGGTTTTATTACAACAAAAAAAAATACAGAAATTTTATATTTACATACCAATGAATATAATAAAAAAAGTGAAAGAGGGTTAAATTTTCAAGATCCAGCTTTAAAACTAAATATTAAAGTTAATAAAAAATTAATTTCTAAAAAAGACTATAATATAAAAAAAATAGACTCAAATTTTAAAAGTTACAATTAATTTTAATGAATTTAACAATAGGTGTTCCTGTATATAATGAACAAAAAAATATTTTAAAATTAATTAAATCGTTAAAAAAACAGTCCTATAAGGACTTTGAGATAATAATATCAGATAATTTTTCAAGTGATAAAACTTTAGATCTAATTAAAAAAAATACTAAAAATGACAAAAGATTCAAGATATATAAGCAAAAAAAAAACATAGGTTCACAAAAAAACTTTGAGTTTGTTTTTAAAAAAGCTAAAAAAAAATATTTTATGTGGTTAGCTGCTGATGATTTATTATCAACTAATTTTGTTGAGAGAAATTTATCTTTTTTAGAAAATAATAGCAATTATATAGGATCTACATCAAAAAATAATTACAACTGGAGACGAAAATTTTCATCAATTAAAGATAAAAAATTTGTTAAATTCAAATTAGATAAAGATATTGATACTAATTTGATAACTTTTTTAAAAAACATAAATTATTCACACGCAATTTTTTATTCAATATTTAGAAGAAATTTTCTTAAAAAATGTAGCATTATAAAACATAACTTTTATGCAGGTGATTGGGGTATAATGCTTTTTATGACTGGGTGTGGTAAAATTAATAGAGATTTGAAAAGTGAGATCACATTTGGTACTCAGGGTATAAGTTATAAAAAACAATCCTATAAAACTATTGTAAACAAAAAAAAACCATTGTTTCCGTTATATAAATTTTCTATATTTTTTATTAAATTTATTTTAAGAAAAAATTTATCTATTCTAACTTTAATGTATGCTTTTTATTGGATTATCAGAAAAAATATAAAATATTATAAAAAAGAACTTTAAATTTGATTTGCAAATACCTGATTTTAATGTATAAAGAAATTCTATGAAAGCTCAAATTAAACCTCGAATAAACTTAGAAGATAGAACCGCACTTGAAAAAGTTATTCCTCTTGAAACACCTTATGTTGTATTTGTTGATCCAGCTAGTGCATGTAATTTTCAATGCACATTCTGTCCCACAGGTCATAGATCAATGATTAAAGATACTGGGCGGTTCCAAGGAGCTATGAAACTTGAATTATTCAAAAAGATAATAGACGACCTAGACAACTTTGATAAACCTATTAGAGTTTTAAGATTATATAAAGATGGTGAACCATTTTTGAATAAAAATTTTCATAGAATGATTGAGTATGCAAAGAAAAGTCCTCAAGTGGAATATATAGACACCACAACAAATGCATCTCTTTTAACAAAAGAAAATATAGATAATGTAGTTGCTGCTGGACTTGATAAAATCAATATCTCAATTGATGGAATGACTAAAGAGACTTATAAAGATTTTACACTATTTGATGTCGATTTTAAAAAAATAGTTGAAAATATTAAATATTTTTACTCAGTTAAAAAGCAATGTGAAATAGTCGTAAAAATACCTGGTGATATAATTACTTCTGAAGAAAGAAAACTTTTTTTTGAAACATTTGGAGATCATTGCGATAGAATATTTGTTGAAAACTTTGCCCCTTGTTGGCCAGAATTTGATGTAGAAAAGCATACGGGAGTAAAAATTGAAAAAGGTATATATCAACAGGAAATCTCAGATACGGATACTTGTCCTTATATTTTTTATTCCATTTCAGTAAATGCTGATGGTCTTGTTAGTTCTTGTTTTCTAGATTGGGGTAGAAAATTAATTGTAGGAGATGTTAAAGAAAACAGTCTGGATAAAATATGGGTCTCTAAAGAAATGAATGATCTAAGAATCCTACATTTAGAGGGTAAAAGAAAAGAAAAATCTCCGTGTAATAGTTGTGGTCAATTAACCCATTGTCTACCAGATAATATTGATGGTTTTACCGAAATGTTACTTCCAAAGGTAAAAGAGTTTGCAAAAAGAAAAGAAAACGAGTTTAAATAAAAAAATCCATATACTACATATAACACCACACCTTGGTGGAGGTGTAGGCAAAGCTATTAAAGGAATTATTTCAGAAAGTGAAAAAATAGATCCTAGATTTTATCACGAAATTGTTTGTTTGGAGAAATTAAAAAAAAATATTTTTAATAAAAGCAAAAAGAATAAAGAAAGAATTTCAATATTTGCAAATATAAAAAAATTAAATGAAAAAATTTTAAACTGTGATATTTTGCAAGTGGAATTTTGGAATCACCCACTTATACCATGGTTATTAACTAAAAAATTAGTAAAAAATAGATTATCATTTTGGTGTCATATTCTAGGCACTAATTATCCAAATATACCAAAAAAAATATATACATTAAGTGATAAATTTTTTTGCACATCAAATGTAACTTTAAAAAGATTAATAAATAATAAGATTAAAAACAAATTATCATTTATTTCTAGTGCGGGAGATATTCAAAAATTGAAAAGAGTTAGAAATCAAAATAAAATGAAATTATTTTATGTAGGAACATTAAATTTTGCAAAATTAAATAAGAAAATTACCGAATACATAAAAGCAATACCAGAAAAAAAATTACACTTTGATTTTTTTGGGGATGAGATTAATAAAAAATATATTCAAAAAAATTTGAAAATCAAAAATAAAAAAATTACAACTGAATTTCATGGATATGAAAAAAATTTGGAAAAAAAACTAAATAGTCATAATATTTTATTATACCTGCTAAACACAAATCACTATGGAACAGGTGAAAATGCATTAGTTGAATGCATGGCAATGGGAATTATTCCAATAGTACTGAATAATCCTACAGAAAAAACAATTGTTAAAAATTTAAGAAATGGTTTTGTAATCAAAAACATTAGTGATTTTGTAAAAGTTTATGATAAATTGAAAAATAATAAAAAACTTAGAAATCTATTAAGTAAAAATGCAATAAAAGATTCTCAAAAAAAATATAATTATAAATTAGCAGCATTAAAATTCCACAGAGAATATTTTAAAATGATGAAGAGAGAAAAAACACTCAAAAACTTTGATAATATTTTTGGTCAAAACTCATTTGATTGGTTTACTTCATTTACAAACTTAGATTATAAAAATAATGAAAGAGCAATAAACAAATTTATTAATAAAAATAAAGACAGTTTGAATGATAAAACCAAAGGAAGTCCAAAACATTTTTTTAAGTATTTTCAAAATAAAGATTTAAAGAATTTTATAAAAAAAGTTTCAAATGATTAATTATAAATTTAAAAGTTTTAAAAGAAAGTTAAATAAAAAACTAACAAATAATATACTAATTTACATTTTTAAAAAAAAAAATAATTTTTTAATTTCAAAAAAAAAAAAAATCGCAATTTATGGAATGGGAAGCCTTGGTCAAGATGCAATGGAATATTTAAAATTTCACTCTGAATATAAACTTAAATTGATTGACAAATATAAAAAATTTTTTAAAAAAGAAGAAGTCTTACATCCAGATAGAGTAAATAAAAATTTTAAAAAAAATTATACTCTTATGGTGTGCATAGTAAATTTTCCTTTCAAGAAAATATATAACAATTTGAAAAAAAAAAAATGGAGAGAAATATTTCATTTTTATGATTATATTAATTTTCAAAAAATTAAACATCCTTTAGATAATGGCTGGTTTATAGGTGAGTTAACTAAAATTGAACAAAATAAGATTTCAAATATTGCAAACGATTTTTGGTCAGATTTATATTCTTTAAAACATTACATTCAATTTTTAGCTTGGAAAAAATGTCGAGAAGAATGGCTATTTATGAATTCAAAAATAGATAATGATAATCGATTTTTTATAAATCAAATAATAAATAACTTGAGCACGAAGGAGACCTTTATTGATGTTGGTGCACACAAATGTAGTGTTTCTAAGAAATTCATTGACCACACAAATAACAAATTTAACAAAATCTTCTTAATCGAACCAGATAATGAAAATTTTTTTGATATAAAAAAATTTATTAATAAAAATTCAAAAAATACAAAAAAAATTTTTTTAATAAAAAAAGTCATAAGCAACAATATTTCTAAACAAAAATTTTTTAACGGATTAAATTATTCTTCACAATTATCTAAATTTGGTAACAAAACTTTTAAAACAACTACAATTGATAATTTAAATTTGAAACCAACTTTTATAAAGTTTCATATTGAAGGAAATGAACTTAAAGCGCTAAAAGGTAGCTTAAATACGATAAAAAAGTATAGACCAAAGTTAGTATTAACTGCTTATCATAATTCTGATATAGTATATAAAATACCTTTATGGTTGAAGAAAAATTTAAGGAATTATAAATTCTACTTCAGATTACATAGCTGGTGTGGTAGTGGTGCGGTTATTTATTGTGTACCAAATAAATAAAAATTGTATTCAAAAATATTTATGGTATAAAAAGTTAAAAATCTTATTTATATGATTACTGAACAAGGTGCAAAAAATCCAAACGAGGTCAATGACAGAAAAATAAGTCTAATTAATGCTCTTAAGGATAATAAAATACTTACAATAGTTATAGAACCAGCATCAAAATGTAATCTTAGGTGTACTTTCTGTGATGCGCACTCCGGTAGAGCAGAAGAATTTAGAAAACATGCTGGATTAATGTCAATTGATACGTTCAATGTGATAGCGAATAAAATTGAAGAATATGTTTTAAAATATAACCAAAAAATTGAAATGATACAATTTCATGGAAATGGAGAACCTCTTTTGCATAAAAATCTATCTGAAATGATATCTATTTTAAAAAAAAAAAATATAGCTAATTCATTAAGGGTAATAACAAATGGAGTTTTGTTAAAGAAAGATAAAGTTAAATCTTTAATTGAGTCTGGAATAGATGAAATTCATTTAAGTTTAGATACAATTGATAAAGAATCTTATTTAAGAACTAAAAAAAGAGATCAAATAGATATCGTTCTAAAAAATATTGACGAAGCTATAGAGATATTTGAAAATACAAAAGGACCTCAATTTTATATAAAATATTTTAGACCTTCAGATCACTTGGAGTACGAAGTTAAAGCTGAAGACTCTTATGCAGTAATTAATAAATATAAAGATCGAGCAAAAGACTCAAAATATGTTCATTTAAAAGAACAAATTCTAGTTGATACAGGCTTAGGTATGTTAAAAGGGAATGTTATAGAAAAACCATGTGAAAATCCCTTTTATCTGATCTATGCGATGCATACTGGGAAAATCTCTGCATGCTGTTCTGATGTTTATAATCAACTTACAATTGGAGAAATTGAGGGACAAAGCTTAGAAGAAATAATGAAAGGTAAAATTTTGAGAGAAATAAGACAAGCTCATTTGGACGCAAACTTTGAAAAATATCCACTATGTAAAGGGTGTGGTAATCGAACAGCAATGGATTTGACAGAAATCCAAGACCAAATTCAATCATTAATATAAAATTAAATATTATATTTAATGAAAGCTAAGTAAAATAATGAAATGCTGTGGTTGCTCAAATAAATATTTTACTAATTTTCTTGATTTAGGAAAATCTCCTATAGCGAATAACTATAAAAAGAGTGAGAATGAAAAAGATGAGAAACATTTACTTAAAATAAAAGTTTGTAAAAAATGTTGGTTAGTTCAAAACCAAGTAATATTGCCAAGTAAAAAATTATTTAAAAAAGACTATTCATATTTTAGTTCCTATTCAACATCTTGGTTAAAGCATGCTGAAGATTTAGTAAACAGCTTAATATTAAAATTTAAGTTACAAAAAACTTGTGAGGTGGGAGAATTAGCCTCTAATGATGGCTATCTATTACAGTTTTTCAAAAAAAAAGGATACAAAACACTAGGCTTTGAACCCACTTATAATTCAGCAATGGCTGCAAAAAAAAAGGGACTAAAAGTTGTAAATAAATTTTTTTCTAAAAAACTTGCTGGACAATTTAAAAAGAGATTTGATGTAGTGTTAGGATTAAATGTAATCGCACACGTTCCTAACATTAATGATTTTTTATCAGGAATTAGAATAATCATGAAAGATAATGGTGTAGCAGTTTTAGAATTTGCATATTTAGACTCTTTAGTAAAAAATAATCAATTTGATACAATTTATCATGAACACTATTTTTACTATTCATTAATTGCAATCAAAAACTTAGTCATTAAAAATAGTTTAAAGATATTTGACGTAGTTAAATTGAAAAGTCATGGTGGAAGTTTAAGAATATTTTTACAACATAAAAATGGAAAACTTAGAATTAAAAAAAGTGTTCAAAATTTAATTGATAAAGAACTTTATAAAAAAATTAATGATACAATATACTATGAAACTTTTCAAAATAAAGTTGAGAAAATTAAATTAAAAACTATTAAGAAATTAAATTATATTAAAAAAACAAAAAAAAAATTAATAGCATATGGGGCTGCTGCTAAAGGAGTTACATTATTGAACTATATTAATATTGATGATAGTTTTTGTAAATATGTAGTTGATAAAAATCCAAATAAAATTGGAAAATATATACCTGGAACAAAAATTAAAATAGTAAGTCCGAAAAAAATAATTAATCTTAAACCAGACTATATTTGGATACTACCATGGAATCTAAAAAAAGAAATTTCAAAAGAATTGTCATACGTAAAAAAATGGAATTGTAAGTTTTTAACTACAATACCTAAAATACAAATTAATAAGTGAATATTTTACTTACAGGTGCAAGTGGTTTTATAGGAAGTAGTGTTCTAAAAGTCCTATCTAAAAAAAAAAATGCCAAGATATTTGCAACTTATAGAAATAAAAAACCTAAAATTTTTGATAATGAAAATACAAAGTGGATAAAATTTGATATTTTTAAATTAAACGACTTTAAATTTGATTTAAAAAAAATTGATGTTGTGGTACATTTGGCATGGCCATATTTACCAGATTACACAACACAAAATCATTTAAAAAAAAATTTAAATGTACAAAAAAAATTTATTAGTAAATTAGTAAAATTTGGTGTGAAGAATTTATTTATCGCAAGTACATGTTATGAATATGGTTTTAAGAGTGGTAAATTGCTTGAATCTTCAATTAAAAAACCAAATAATTCCTACGCAATATCTAAAAGTTTGTTAAGAGAATATGTATTTAACCTAAATAAAAATAATAAAATAAATTTAGTTTGGGGTAGAATATTTTATGTTTATGGACAGAACAAAAAAAGGGACACATTGTATAATGTGGTTATTAATAAAAATAAAAGACAAGAAGTAAAAATTGCAAATAATTTTTATAGAGATTATTTAGATGTAAATGTATTAGCAAATTTAATTGTAATTTTATCAATGTTAAAAAAAAACATCGGTGAGGTTAATTTATGCTCAGGCTTTTCCATATCTTTAAAAAGATTAGTAAAATTTTTTTTCAAAATTAATAGAATTAAAGATAATGTATCATCTGAAAAAAAAGTTAGTGATTTAGAGGCAAACAATTTTTATGGAGATAATAAAAAATTGAAAAATATTCTAGATAAAAATCTAAGAAAAAATGAGTATAAGAAGATAATAAATAGTATGATTAAACATAAAAAATTATGAAACTAATACCTTATTCAACTCAAAACATAACTAGAGAAGACATGTTATCAGTAGTCAAAGTTTTAAAATCAAAGTATTTAACCAAAGGAAGCAAAACTTTAAATTTTGAAAAAAAGATAAAAAAAATTGTTGGAAGCAAGTATGCTGCAGCTGTGATAAATGCCAGCTCTGCTTTAATCTTAGCTTGCAAAGCTATAGGATTGAAGAAAAATGATAGAGTTTGGACTTCATCGATAACGTATATAGCATCAATTAATGCTGGGATACATTGTGGAGCCAAGATTGATTTAGTTGATATTAACTTAAATGATTACAATATATGTGTAAAAAGTTTAGAAAAAAAACTTGAGTATTCAAAAAAAAAAAATTGTTTACCAAAAATCCTTGTAGTAGTCCATCTTGCTGGATATCCAGCAGATTTAGAATATTTAAAATTCTTATCAAAAAAATATAATTTTAAAATTATTGAAGATGCATCACATGCTTTTGGCGCAAAATATAAAGGGTCTCGAATAGGTGATTGCAAATATTCAGATATAACTGTTTTTAGCTTTCACCCTGTTAAGGTTATTACATCCGCTGAAGGTGGTGCTATCACAACTAATAATAAGATTATCTATGATAAAATTTTACAACTAAGAGAAAATGGAATTTTAAGAAAAAAAAAACAAAGAGACCCCAATTATTATGATGTTGTAGACCTTGGCTATAACTTTAGAATTAACGAAATTAATTCTACTTTAGGAATCTCACAGATAAAGAAAACAAAAAATTTCATAAATAAAAAGAAAAAAATTGCAAACTTTTATAATAAAAATTTAGATCTTAGAAATATCATATTACCAAAATATAAAAGAGACAGATCTTCTGCGCTACATTTATTTATTATTAGATTAAAAAAAAAGAAGAATATAGTAATTAAAATGTTGAAAAAAAAAGGAATAATTGTTAATACTCACTATATACCATTACAATACTTTACTTTTATAAAAAAATTTAAAAAGTTTTCAAATTTAAAAAATTCTGAGGAATACTATAAAACATCAATTTCAATTCCAATCTATCCGCACTTAACATTTAAAGAACAATCATATGTTGTTAAAATAATTAATGAGACAACATTGTAAATTTATGTATAATAAATTAAGCTTATTTTTAGGAAAAAAATATAAAAAACAAGCAATAATTCTAGTTTTTTTATATGTATTCATTAATTTTTTAGAGATTGTGGGTCTTAGCTCGGTCCCAATTCTTGTTTCTTTACTTTTAGAAAATTCAAAACTTTTTGATATTTTTTTTCTTCAAAGTTTCAAATCTACAATTAGTGAAATTCCTAAAGATAGATTACTTTTATATTTTAGTTTTTCAATAATAGGTTTTTTTTTAATTAAAAATTTATTAATGGCATACCTTATAAATTTTGAGCTTAACGTTTTTAAAAGAATTACTGTTGATTTAAAAAAAAAAATATTCGATTATTATCTAAATATACCCTACATAGAACATTTAAGTTTGAGTAGTTCTATTGTAATTAGGGCTATACTTACCGACACAACATTAGCTGTTAGCTATTTATTAAGTTTTTTAACAATTATTTCTCAATTTATACTGCTATTATTCAGTCTATTCTTGCTAATGTATTGGAATTTGAAAATAACATTTTTCACTGTATTCATTTTCTTTTTATTTTCTTATATAATTTATAAATTTGCAAGTAATAGGGTTTATAATCTTGGAAAGTTAAAACAATATTATTCAAAAGAAACGCACCAAGTAATTATTGAGAGTATAAATAATATAATTGAAGTAATAATTTATAGTAAGGACAGTTTTTTAACTTCTTTATTTAAAGATAAAGAAGAAAAAACCCAAGATTATAATTTAAAAATTTCACTATACAAAAAAATGCCCAAATTAATTTATGAAGTTTTGGGAGTAAGCTTATTAATTACAGTAATAATTTATAATATATCTAGTAATTATCCGATAGAGGAAACAATTATTTTTATATCATTATTAACAATTACAATTGTTAGAATTTTGCCTTCATTAAACCTTTTGAGTCAAAGTTATTCTTCTTTGAAGTCCAGCGAATATTCATTTAATCTAATTATTAAAATTATTAAAGATAATTCTAAAAAAAACAACATTAATAAGAATCATCAAACGAACTTCCAAAAAAGTATTAAATTTGAAAATATAAAATATACTTATCCAAACGTATTAAAAAGATCTATAGAAAATTTTAATTTTGAAATAGAAAAAAATTCGATCATAGGCATTGTTGGAAAATCAGGAAGTGGGAAGAGTACATTTGTAAATTTATTGGCTGGATTACTAAGACCAAGCTCTGGCAATATTTATATTGATAATAAAAGTATAATTGGAAAAGAATACTTAATTCAAAGTAAAATCGGATACATACCACAAAATAATTATTTAATAGACGACACAATTTTGAAAAACATCATTTTTTCTAATAGAGCAGATAATATAGATTATGATTTATTAAAAGATTGCCTCAATCAGTCTCAATTATCTGAGTTCATTGAAAGCCTCAAGGAAGGTGTCAATACACATGTAGGTGAAAAAGGTATGAAAATATCTGGTGGACAGAGACAAAGAATTGGAATAGCGAGAGCATTATATAACAAACCAGAAATTTTAATTTTTGATGAGTCTTTTAATTCACTAGATAGAGCAACAGAGCAAAGGTTATTAGATGAGATATATAGAATTAAGGATCAAACAATAATTATTATTTCACATAAATTAGAAAATTTATATAAATGTAATAAAGTAATGTTGATAGAAGATGGAGAAATTAAACGAATTGGAACACAACTAGAAATAGGTGAAGTTTTTAAATAATTTTAATTTTCTTTTGAATAAATTATTTCAGAACCAGAGTTAGAAAATTTAAAATTAACAAATTTAAATCTATTTAATTTTTTTTTAAGATATTTTTGTTTTTTCTTATTGCAATAAATTAAAAAAAAACCCCCCCCACCTGAACCTAGGAGTTTAGCACCAATTGCTCCAGATTTAATAATTTTATTATATATTTTATCTAAATAATTATTAGATACTTTATTAGATAATTTTTTTTTTAAAGTCCAATATTGATTAAGTAGCTCTCCAAATTTGTTTATATTTTCGTTACCTTCTAATATTTTTTTTGATTTTAAAGTAAGTTTTTTTATCTCATCTAAAAAAATAAATTTATTTTTTATATCTTTTTGTTTACTTTTTTCTATTTCTTTTGAATATCTTTGTTTTTCTGTAAACATTAATAATAAATTTTCCTCAAGATTTTTTTTTTTTGTTTTAGTAATTCTTAATTTTCGGACAGTAAATTTATTTTGTTTTTTAAAAGTAATAAAATTCATGCCTCCATAAGAAGACCAAATCTGATCTTGAACACCACAAAACTCATTTAAGATTTTTTGCTCTATTTTTATAGCTAATTTAGCTATTTTTTTTTTATTTAAAGAAACACCCTTTATTTTTAGCAAACCATTTAAAATGCCAACACAAAAAGCTGAGGATGAGCCAAGGCCAGAATTTTTTGGTAAATCAGCCTGGAAATGAATCTCTAAATTTTTTTTTGGGTTAATTTCAGAAATTGAAGCATTAACAATTGGGTTTTCAGAGTCTGATGGTTTATTAATAATTTCATTTTTTGACCAAACAATTCTATATTTATAATTAAAAATATTCTCCAATTTTCTAATACTGATATAACAATATTTGTTTATTGTTGTACCAATTACACAACCTTGATTTTTATTATAATATTTAGGAAAATCAGTCCCCCCACCAAAAAAACTTATTCTAAAAGGTGTTTTAATTATTATCATCTTTAATATTCTAAAATTTCAGAAATTAGATGAAATATTAATTGTTGGTTTTCTTGAATAATTGGTGTTTTCGTTGAATTAGAGAAAAAATTTATTTTAGCATATTTTGAAATTTCACCACCATTTTTTCCCACGAAACATATCATTTCAACTTTTTTTTTAATTGCTAGCTTTGCAACATTAATAAGATTTACAGATTGTTTTTTTTTGATGTTTCCACCGCTTGTAGAAATTAATATTAAAACATCTCCAGGATTAGAAAGAGCGCTAATTTCTCTTAATAGATAAGTTTCAAAACTAAAATCATTAGACCAAGCCGTTAAACTAGCAAGATTAGATGATAATAAAATTATAGGAAGGGCATTTCGTTTAGTATTTTTATAGGTTGCAATTAATTCACCAGCAAAATGAGAAGCATCGGCAAATGAACCTCCATTACCATAAATAAAAATTTTTTTTTTTAATTTTATTTTTTTTTTTAAAAAATTAGAAATTTTAAATATTTCATCAATCTTACCAATTGTCTCAAAAGTAACCTTAGAAGATTCAGAAATATGTTGGATTAACTTATTTTTTATTTGCATAATTTATTAATTTTTTTTTAGTAAGGTTATTTGTTTAAAAAAATCTTCTTTTGCATAAAAAAAATTGATATTTGATTTTTTAGCACAAAGTTTATCACTATATTTATCCCCAATCATAAAACTTTTCTTAATATCAATATCCCATTCATTGATTAAATCAATAAGCATTTTATTAGAGGGTTTTCTACATTTACATATTATTCTATACTTTTTTAAAATTCCATTAGGGTGGTGAGGGCAAAATTTTACATTATCAATATATATATTTTTTTTCTGAAATTCATTTTTTATTTTAATATGTAATTTCTCAAATTTATTTAATGTAAATTTTTTTTTTGCAATCCCGGCTTGATTTGTGACAATAAAAATATAGTAATTTTTTTTTCTAAGTAATTGCAACCCTTTTAATACACCCTTTCTAAGTACAAAATTTTTGTGTTCATTTACATAATTTAGATCTTTATTGATTACACCATCCCTATCTAAAAATGCTGCTGGTTTTTTAAAATTTTTTATTAAATGTTTTTCGGTTTTTAAATAATTAGCAGGTGTTCCGATGTCAATAAAAGATTTATTATTAAATAAGCATGCATCTAGTTTATTTTTTAAAATTAATTTAGGAATAATTTCATTTTCTAAAGATATTTTTTTGTTAGAAACTAGTTTAAATATTTTTTTCTTAAAATAATAAATACCAGCATTCATATGTGTATTTTTATTTGAGAATACCAATCTTTTATTTTTAACAGCTAAGTTATTAAGTTTGGAATTGGATTTATAGTTCTTATTTTTGATTATAGATAAAATACCAAGTGAATTTTTAGAAATCTTATTTCTTAAATCTGTTATATTAATATCAAGAATACTGTCCCCGTTTACTAAGTAAAAATCATTAATATTAAATTTCTTAAGAGCATAAAGTGCCCCACCAGTACCCATTGGTTTTTTTTCATTTAAACATTTGATTTCAACAAAATTTACTTTTTTATTATGAAATTGATTATGAATTTCTCTATTTTTATGACCTGTAAGTATATAAATTTTGTTAATATCAAACTTAGATAATTGATTAATTAAATATGACAAAAAAAATTTACCATTAAATCTTGCCATACATTTTTGTTTATTAAATAAATATTTTTTGATTCTCGTTCCTTTGCCTCCAGCCAATATAACTAAATCAGGTTTCATATTTTTGTTAGACATTTTATTTTATACTTTTAACTCATGTTAGCTAATTGTAAATATATATGCTAAATAAACTTTATGATGAATTTTTTAAAAAGAAATATTAGAATTTTTTTATTTAGAATTGTTGGTTATGAATTATTTGAAAAACAAATTTTTTTATTGGGTGTCAAGTTTGCTTTTATTCAAAAGAAGATTAATAAGATAAAAGATTTAAAGGACGTAGAGTTTTCTGTCTTTTCACAATGGGGCGATGACGGCATACTTAATTGGTTAACTGACAATCTACCTATTAATAAAAAAATTTTTTTAGAAATTGGAACTCAAGATTATAGGGAGTCAAATACAAGGTTTTTATTAAAATATAAAAATTGGGAAGGCTATCTTGTTGATGCAAATAAGAAAGATATTGATAATATTAAAACACAAAGTATCTTTTGGAAGTATAATTTGAATTTAAAGCATTCATTTGTCACAAAAAAAAATATTAATAATATAATTAGGTCATTTAAGCTTAATGGTGAAATTGGATTATTAAGTTTAGACATTGATGGTGTGGATTATTGGATTTGGAAGGAAATTAATTTAATAAAGCCAATAATTTTTGTTTGTGAATTTAATTCAACTTTTGGAAATCAACATAGAATTACAGTGCCTTATAAACAGAATTTTGATAGAACAAAATTTCATTATTCAAATTTAGCTTTCGGCGCATCTTTAAAAGCATTTATTAAATTATCTGAAGAAAAAGGTTATCAGTATATTGGAACAAACTCAAATGGGGTTAATGCCTATTTTATAAAAAAAAATTATTATAGAAATATAAAAAAAAAAATTATTAATATCTCAAGTTATGTCTCAAATACAAGAGAGTCCAGAAATAAGAATTACAAAAAAACATTTTTAACAGGAAAAAAAAGAGTTGAGATTATTTCCAATCTTAGTTTGGTTGATTTAAAAAATGATAAAATGATAAAATTAAAAAATATAAAAAAATTAAATTTAAAATAAAGTTTAAGCAAAATAATGATAAAAATATTTTACGATTATAAAATTTTTTTAAATCAAAAATATGGAGGACCATCAAGATATTTTTTATCATTGATAGATTCTATTGATAATACTCAATTTGATTGTTTAGTAAATTCACCAGTTTTTTTTAACGAATATCTAAATCAATTTAAAAAAAAAAATTACAATTTAGTTAAAGGTAGATTTCAAAAAAAAAAGTAAATATATACACAAACGATAATAAAAATATAAAATTATTTTTTTAAAAAAAGATTTTTAATTTAAAAAAATTATAAAATTTAACACAAATTTTAAAATTAAAAAGTTTA
>Ga0114997_10001216_pt1 | contig 21521 bp, 37 predicted proteins | sample ArcticOcean_MG_C_2_FD_87045 | JGI IMG/M metagenome (GOLD analysis project Ga0114997, IMG submission 87045) | Marine microbial communities from western Arctic Ocean - ArcticOcean_MG_CB4_136 | ecosystem: Environmental > Aquatic > Marine > Oceanic | place: Arctic Ocean: Canada Basin | collected...
TAAGCAGTTGAACGATCCCATCTAATGCGTAGTATTTTTCAATGTCCGCGTTTTTCTCAGTCTCGTATTCTGAGACAGTAGAGATACCTTCACCCATTGCACCGCTCAATAATAGTAAATTGATCTGAGAGGAGGAAAGAGTTTCAAGTGCTGCAAGCAGAGATACGGCCTGTTCCTTTTTAATCTTGAAGGTCGCCGCCTTGGACTCATGCGAAAAAAGCATCTCGTCAAGCTGAGATGAAGGGTATTTATCTGGTCGGCCAGCTTCGTTGTGCCATTTAATATGAATGCCGGACGTGATAATTAAATCATTCCAAGCTTCATTAGTGGTAGGTGGGATGAATTCACTCATAAAATATCTTTTAATTAACGTCGAAGATTACAGTGGGGTTGCCGTGGCTAAATTTTATATTTGCGTCTGTGGGTGTTGTCGTATTATCAAGAGCGAGAACCGGCGAGCCGAAGCTGTAAGCGACCATTGTCGTAACAGAAACAGCTTCTGACCTTTCAGTAAACTTACCGCACCCCATCATCATTCCTATATTAGCCATAATTAAAAAGAATTTAAATTATTTAAAAAACAAAGAAAGATTAACTGATTCACCAGTAGGAGCGGAGAGTCCGGTAACATTAGTAGAGCAATTCACTGAGATTCCCGCTCCAAATTTAATACCACCCGGCCAGTTCACGTTAGACCCGCCGTCAGCAGGAATTGTAAAGGAAAATTTACAGGAGGACTCCAGTCCGTCACTAACTGCGTCAGCGTCGTCGAAAAGACGAATAAAAACGGCGGTGCTGCCAGTATTATAGGCATACCATCCGTAAACGTCCCCTTTAGCTGCCTTCGCGTTGTTAATGCCAGACCCTAGGTCAACATTCTTGTATGTGTCGTAATTCTTTTCGAGCATACTTATTATTACACTTCTTTTAAAAAGAATCAAAAAAAACTTGACTTTGAGTGAAAATAATGCCAATATGTTAAAACATGAGAGATCATTCAAACCTGTCGGAATTCTTTCCGGCTACATTTTGGTGGATAACGGGGACGCTTCTCGCTTTTTCCCTCTGGACATCTGGAAACTTGCCGAGATAATCATTTGGGCTTACGGGAAACTAGCAGTATGAAAGACGCAAAACAAAATATTACATTCCACCTTTACTACCTTCGCACTCTCGCGGACGAGCTAGGAGTAAGAGAGATGACAGATGATTTAATTGGAACAGAAAAGTTTCAGTTACATTCGGGCTGCGCTCACGAACTTGCTCACCACTATGGAGATCACGGTTTACTTCAGCATACAAGAGAAGTAGTAGAAATCGCAATGACCAATAGGCAATTACTCGACCTTGATGATATAGACAAGAAGCTATTATTTTTAGCTGCTCTTTTTCATGATGCGGGGAAGCAGTATGATTACGAGCGATTTAGTTATCAACCCAAAACGGGCAAGGAGATGGTTAAGTGGAAAAACACAGAACACAAGAGAAAAATCCACCACATTTCTCGCTCTGGTATCCTTTGGAGCAAGGCGGCAGACAAGTATGGGGTCAGTGAAGAAGACCACGATCAGGTATTGCATTGTATTCTGTCGCATCATGGGAGCAGAGAATATGGTTCACCCGTTCTCCCAAAAGGTAAAATGGCATGGTTGTTACATCACTCCGACGCCATAAGCGCAAGGATGGAAGACGCAGATAATTTAGACCAGTTAAGTAAAGGAAAAAAATGAACCAAAAAACAGCAAAACTAATCAATAAAACAGTCCACGCATCAGTTCTCGCTGATCCCCGCATCATGCCAGAAGACAGGGACAAAGCTTGTAGCACTCTATCACGCAGGGTCCGAAAAGTCTACGCGAACACTCCAAAAAAAATGCGACACGCTTTCAAGGAGCAACTCAGAAAAGGCTAACTCAATTTCTTGTTGAGAAAAAAAATACGAACGGGTGCGAAAGCTGACTCGTTCTTAAAATCTAATGAATAAGGGACACGAAATTAAAGTATTGGATCATGGCTATTTGCGTTATATCGACCACATGGGAACTGACGAACGAATTGTCGAAGCAGCGCGAATCAGTTATAAGTCGCCATCTAAGGGAGCGGACTCTGACAAGAAATTGCTCAGATACCTTTTCAAGAACAAACACACGTCTCCTTTCGAAATGTGCAAAGTTACCATTAACGTGAAATTACCTATTTTCGTAATGAGGCAGCTTGTCCGACACCGAACTCAGAACTTAAATGAAGTGTCTGCGAGATATACTCAATTACCAAAAGAATTCTACATTCCAGAAAAATGGCGAATTCAAGATACAAAGAACAAACAAGGATCTTTGGAGGTTGACGAAGAACAGTTAAATCATGGATTTTACTCCGACGAGCTTGAGAAGCATTGCGCCGACTCATACGAGCTTTATGAGAATATGCTCGATTCGGGTATTGCGCGCGAAATGGCTAGAATGGTCTTACCAATCAATATCTACACTGAAATTTATTCTTGCTGGGATTTGAAAAACCTGATTCATTTCATTGCGTTGAGGGACGACTCTCACGCTCAATCAGAGATTCAGGAGTATGCTAAGGCAATCAAGACGATTTGCAAAGAGTTGTTTCCTTGGACGATGGAAGTTTACGAAGAAGAAAAGGCAAAAAAGAAATGAAAATTGAAAAATCAGCATATCTATTATTATTTTTTACCTTCGGAATGGGATTCTTTAGCGGGGTGTTAGTTGCCTTCTCCTATGGCGTTTACCTTGCAATAAAATGAAACAGACATTAAGAATAAACTGCAAATCAACCGAAGATCATATTTACATCGGCAGACCTTCAAAATGGGGCAACCCTTGGTCGCACCTTAATAGTAAGGTCGCTGGGACAATTAAAGTTGCGACACGAGAAATCTCTATTTCTAAATATCGAAGCTGGATCATGACGGGAGCGGGAACGCCCCTACTCAGAAACGTGAATGAATTAAGAGGGAATAGCCTTGGGTGCCACTGCGACTACAAAGAGCAATGTCACGGCGATACCCTCGTTTGGCTCGCTGACATGAAGAAAGTCGCAATTATTGGCTCAAGAGAGTTCGCTGATTACGAATTTTTAATAGATAAAATATCAGAGCATTTTGGGGACACACCAGCAAATAGAGACTTCGCTGTTGTCAGCGGGGGAGCGCGAGGAACCGACGCTTTAGCTAAACGATTTGGAACGGGGGACACAAAACATCGAATTTATATTGAGCATCCCGCAGATTGGGACGGAAAAGGCAAAGGGGCTGGTATGATTAGAAATACAGACATCGTGAATCAAGCAGACGTTGTAGTCGCTTTCTGGGACGGATTTAGTCGAGGGACGCGGGATTCCATCAGAAAAGCTCAAATAGCAAAAAAGACGACAATAATTTATTACATTTAGTGTTGACAGAAATTGAAAATAAGAGTAATATCAAAAATATGAAAGTAAAGGACATAATCGAAGACCAAGATGACGCATTGCCAATCGAGGATGACACCGATAAGTATTATGGTGGGGATGGACGAGTTCATCTAATTAAAAACTCCAAGAAGAAAAGCGCGGCTGACGAGAAGTATTACTACGTGAACGTAAAAGCGATTGGTCGAGGAAGAGATCATTTAATGCTCACGACAGAGGAATATCAACGCGCAGTAAACCGATGCAACCGAAACAAAGAAGATATTCCAAAGAAGATGACGATAATGGAATTCTTCAAATCCTTAATTAGCTAATGACAGAGGAAAAGGAAATCAAACCGACGAAGCAGGAAGCTAAGGATGAAAAAGAGAAGACTCTTTACTTGACACGACTGGACTCGATTGTTAGGCATATTCAGAACGTACAATCCAATGCCTTGCTTTTGGCCGAGAGGTTGATTGAGCAGGATGGAGAGTGCGAGCTTGCGCGGCAACTCGTTGCAAATAGTCTTGGTCATGACGCCTCAAAGCTTTTTGGTATTGAGTGGGACTATCTTTTGTCAGACGACAAGGATAAGCTCAAGATGGCAATAGAGCAGCACAATAAGACAAACACTCATCACCCTGAACATTGGGGAGGCATCAAAGAAATGCCTCGGGTATATCTGGCTGAGTTTATCTGCGATATTAAGGCAAGGTCGTCAGAATTTGGAACCGACGTGAAGAATTGGCTTAAAGACGAGGCAACCAAGCGTTACAATTTTACAACAGGAAGCAGGGTTTATAAAGACCTTCTTTATTTTTTGAATCTATTACTTGAACAGAAATTTTCTAAAAAACTATAAAATATGTCACAACAATCATTCAATATTCAGCTCATGCTCGCCAAGGAGCTTCCTTGGATCATGGAAAACAAACACGGTTTAAATACGATGAACTTCTGGAACGCATGGCGTGACATTATGAGGCGCGAGAATGGAGACTTCTATGAAGACAATACAGTTTATCCTTTTCCTGCAAAAGAGCTTTCGGAGAAATACAAGAAGAATTTTGGTTTCACTGCAAATTTGCGCGTTGACGAGCGTTTATTCTTGACTTCGGTCTTTCAGCCTAGTAGGGATTTGTTGTTTTACAATACCTATGCAGTTAAGGATAGTCCTGAACAGTTGATCGTGTTTTCGAAGTGCTTGGCGAAGAACCCTGCGATTTGGCGCGACTTCATTTTGGAGAATGAGGAGTTCTTCATTGATCCGAACGAAAATGAAAAAATGGGATTTGGAGATCACACGGGCGGGTTTGGGGGATAAAGTTTGACAGAAACCAAAAAGCAACCAATTGAACAAAAGAAAAACATCATGGGCTGGTTAGACAAATTTAAAAAGGTTATTAATAAGAACACTCAGGCCAAAAAGGAGGACGAGTTTCTTGAGAAGATTCAGAAGAAATACGACATCAAGTCAAAAGCCCGACACGAAAAGGAGAAGGAAGCCGAGACTGATTACTTGAACGAGTCTCTTGATACAATTGACAGTTTTCGGGATATTTTCGCTGGCGGTGACCTTTCCGATCAGTTTCCCAGTTTGCGTCGTCGCCACGAAGAATCAAACGAGGACCAGTTGGATAGACTTGCTGACTCGGTTGAGAAATATAGCGAGAAAGAAAAGGCAGAAAAATTAAAGGAAGTCACAGAAGCTTTGAATGAAAAGCTTTCGGAGAATCAAGAGGCTTTTGCAAATATACCGTGTACGGGAATATCACGGCCAGACTCCAGTATTTTTGATCCAGTGACATATCCAGTGGCATACGAACAGCAAATGAAAGACGCTGCGCCTGATTTGGTAAAAAGATTCAGAAAATCCTTGACTCAGGATGAAAAGCCTGTTATAACTAAAGAATGAATCTACTAAAAGCAAAAAAAACATTCATCACATAAGACAATAGTTGAGTATTATAAAGAGTTATGCGAAAGCTCTGCGTAATAATTTATTGTTTATTTTTAGTTGGGTGCGTCACACCTGACAGTTCGCAACTTAAACCTAACGCTCCTTTCCCTCCCAAGCAACTTTTTAATATAAGGATTGACACAAATACCATTCCGGTTATTAACGTAGGAGAGAAATTCTCCCCACACGAGCAAAAAATAGCGTATTATGCGTCAATGTTCGTCAATTCGCTCGCCGGAAGCACTTTTCGCCCTGATTTTACCAAATATTACTGGACCGACAGCTTGGGAGGAAAGTATTGGGGGATTACAGAAATAAACCCCGGCAGACAACGGTTAATTTTAATTAATAAAAATATTTACCCAAAGATCCTTCCCACAGGAGGAATGGAGCTGGATGTGCTTTTCACCTTCGGCGTCACGCTGAATCACGAGTGGTGCCATTATTATCATCTTCTTCCCCATCCACAGGTCCAAATGATCTGTGATTGGCCCGCAAGACGTGGGCTTATTGAATTAAAAAAACAAAAAATCTTGACAGAACCTTAAAAATTTAATAAACTCTATGTCAGGATGTATCAGTATGAAACAACAGGAAAACTTCGGTATAACGGTAATTGGGTGGTTCTTGATATTCATCCTAGTATCGCTGCGTATTATCGTGCCGTTATTGGTCGTTTGCGTTGGGTTGTTCCAACTAGTTCTTACCACGGATCACACATTACCGTCGTCGCCGGAAAATACCAACGACCCTTAAAGAATCGTGGATACCGTGAGGGAGAGAAAATTAACTTTTCTTACGGTTCAGTGATGACTGAGGATTTTAGTTATTATTGGTTAAAAATTACCGACGATTCAGAATTGAGGGATGTTCGTGAAAACTTGGGCTTAGAAGCGACCCCGTTTCACCCTTTTCACTTAACTGTTGGACACGTTGACAAAAATTCGTTAAAAAGAGTTGACTATCGTTGAAGTAAACCTCATAATGGTTAAATATATGAAAGAAGAAATTTACTGTTACGATGACGAAAATGTAGTTTTTGGTTTTCATCAAAAGGGACATGAATATTTAAGCAATTTTTATGAGTGTCCTTGTATGTATCGGGGCGCAATTTTCCCTTCTTCTGAAAACGCTTATCAGGCGGCTAAGATTGGAGTTGACCTTAATTCAATATCGGGAAAGGACTTATTGGGCCAGCTTCAGGATTGCTCGCCAAGAGAATCTAAAGCTTTAGGGAAAAAGATTCCAATTCGTAAAGATTGGGATAATATTAAAGACCGAGTCATGGCAATCGTTGTTTTGGACAAGTTTGTTAAAAATATCGAACTAGCCGAGGTTCTTCTGGAAACGGGAAATAAAAGTCTCGTTGAAGCAAATCACTGGGGCGACCTTTGGTGGGGCGTTGATTATCAATTGAAGCAGGGGCGAAACCAATTAGGCAAGACGTTAATGGGGGTAAGATCATTGCTTAAAATGATAAACTCTCCCAGATACAATTATTAATTATTATGAGAGATTCAATGGAAGAAATTTTAGTCAAGGCTCACCCTGTTATTTTTAGGGATTACAAGAAGTCTCCACAGGAAACTTGTTTAGCTTGGGGCTTGGAATGCGGAGACGGTTGGTTTGCAATCATCAAGGAACTTTGTAAGGATGTTGATGAATATTGTAAGGACCGACCCTTCGTGATCGTTGCCGATCAAGTGAAGGAGAAGTTCGGCACCTTGAGGTTTTACTACCATACAGAGAGAAGTGGAGGAGAAGACAGCGACGAAGACTACAGGGTAATCAGAGATATTGTCTCAAAATATGAGAGGTTATCCGAAGTCACCTGTGAAGTGACCGGACAGCCGGGGACAATGCACATGCGTTCTCCTAGTGGATGGATCAGGACACTAAGTAAAGAGCAAGCAAAAATAGGCGGCTACGTGGTCGTTCCAAAGAGTCAACAACTATGAATATCTTTTTAGATGATGAACGAAATCCAATAAATGTAACGTGGGTAGAATTGCCTCTTGTCCCTTGGGTGATTGTCAGAAATTACGACGAGTTTTGCAGAACCATTCGGTTTGATGGTTTGCCGGATTTAATCTCTTTCGATCACGATCTGGGCGACGAGGCTTATCAAGAAGCATTTAAAAACAATTTAAAAACCTTCGACTATACCAAAGTCAGAGAGAAGACGGGATACGACTGTGCATTGTGGTTAGTGAATTATTGTCTTGACAGAAGAGTAAATTTGCCCCAGTATTACATTCATACGATGAATCCCATCGGTGCAGAAAACATAACCAAGCTTTTCGAAAGCTATCAAAGGAGTGCGTTAACAAAATGAATTCAAAATTAATCAAATCAATAATCAGTGAAGCAATTGAGAAGTTGGATAAAATCAATTTCGACTTTTACGACGAGGAAAACGAGGAAGACTTCAAGGACGTTTTAGAAGGCGTTGTGGTCGGACTGGATGAGCTGGAAGAAATCGTAGAGCGTGACGAGGCTTATAGAGACGCAATGAACGCAGGAGATGATGATTAGTAAATTCGGAAGGCAAAGAAAAGGCTGGATTGAGACAGCGATGACTCTGGCAGAGACTATTGCTATGTGTCGCTCTCAAGATCCTTACATGCAAGTGGGGGCATGTGGCGTAAAACTGAACGGAGAGGTTGTATTGGGTTATAACGGTCCCCCCTGCGACGTTGAAGTTGACTGGTCGAATCGAGACGGCAGACGCAAATACATGCTCCATGCCGAATACAACGTCATTAAAAAGGTGGAGTCGGAAGAATTAAGTATTTTGGCTATTACCCACATGCCCTGCCCTGAATGCTTGAAAAGTATTGCTGATAAAAAGGTTTCTCAAGTTTATTATAGACATGATGGTGGGGTCAATTATGATTTCGGTGATACCGAGAGGATGGCTAAGTTTTTGAAAATTCAATTGATTAAAATATGAAAAAACAATTAAGCGACCTTTTAAAAGAGGATAGCGGGAAGCTCAGTTCAACAAGACTAGCATTCATGGCTTGGTCTTTGATCGTGCTTGCAACATGGGCAATCGTTTCGTATCAAAGCGGGGAATTAATCAGACTGGACAACTCTATAGTTTCTATTCTCGGCGTCCTTATGTCAGGCAAAGTCGTTCAGCGGTTTGGCGAAAAACCCAAAGAAGAAAGTTCTAATTAATAAGGATTATAATGGGAAGACCAAAGGGATCAAAAAATAAACCCAAGACCGAAGATGTCAAATCGGTTAAAAAGCCAGTAAATAAAGGGCGTCCTGCCGGTTCTAAGAATAAACCGAAGGTCGAGCCGAAGAGGGGCAGGGCAAAAAGACCTTGGCACATTGAGATTTTTCTTGACGGCAAGCGAAAAGGCGCGTATAATGGGGAGACATTAATAGAAGCGATGTCTGTCGCAGAAGAGAAACTTATTTACGATATAGCACACAAAGAAGACAAATTTTATGGACACGGCAACTAAACAAAGATACAGGCGAACACCGCATATTGCACTTGATTTTGACAAGACGCTTTTCACTCACGAAAGTTCTTGGGGAATCTCCAAGATTGGCGAACCAATCGCTGAAATGGTTGAGAACGTGAAGCGTTGGATAAACAAAGGTCACAGGATTACAATTTTTACTGCTCGTGCTTGCCCTTGGGGTCCAAGAGGTGAAGATCGAGCTAACGATGTTGAGAATCAAAAACTAGAGATTCAAGACGCGCTCGAAAAGGCTGGGCTTCCTCGATTTGAAGTCACCAGCGAGAAGCGTCCTTCATATACTCACATCATTGACGACCGAGCGTGGAACGTTAAGATGAACACAGGAGAGATTCAACACAACGAAGAATACATGGGATTGTGATGGAATTTGTATTAGTAATCATTTTAATTTGGGGATGCGTAGGAATGGGGACAGCAGGACTTTGCTCTTTAAAAGGAGATAAATGGTGGCATTGGGTTATAGCTGGTCCCTTCGTCTGGGTGATTTATAGTTTTGATTTTTTAAAGAAATGACTTATTCTCAAAAAACGAAAGAGAAGATCCATATTTACACTGATGGTTCGAGTCTCGGCAATCCCGGTGACGGCGGCTGGGCAGCGGTTCTCATTCATCAATCGTCATTCGGGCTGATTCGAAAAGAAATATCAGGATTCGTGCCTGACGCCACGAGCAACCAGATGGAGGTCACGGCGGTTATTCGGGCTTTAGAAGCTCTCAAGATAGATTGCGCGGTAGCTCTATACAGCGACTCCAAATACGTAGTCAACGCCATCAACAAGTGGATTGTCGGCTGGGAGAAGAAGAACTGGAAAGACGTTAAGAATGTCGATTTAATGAAAAGATTGGCAGAATTGAAGAAAATCCACGAGATCCAAGCTAACTGGATCAAAGGTCACAGTGGACACGTTGAAAATGAAAGATGCGATGTATTGGCAGTCGCAGCAGCTAAATCAAAAAAGAACTAATGGAAGAAATAAATATAACGAATGCAATGCTACTTAGAGCTAGAAGCCGAGCAGCGAAAATGCCGAAGCTAAAGAACTCAATCCGTCATCAGCGAGGCAAGTTAGTTGGATTGCTAGGTGAGGAAATCGTCAAGAAGTTTTTTAACGTCCCTGTAAAACAGGACGAGGCGGGTTACGAGTTCGACATTGTGTCCCCAGACGGATTGAGACTGGAGGTTAAGACAAAAGAGAGATCAGTAGTTCCGAAGCTTAATTACGAATGTAGTGTGGCGAGGTATAACGACAAACAGGATTGCGATCTATACGTATTTGTTTCGGTTTTAAATGACTATTCGAAAGGATGGGTTTGTGGCTGGCTATCTCCAAAAAGTTTTAAGAGAAAGTCTACAAAGTTCAAGAAGGGCGATAAAGACCCATCTAATAACTTTACCTTTCGAGCAGACTGTCGTAATATTAAAATTTCTGATTTAGATTGTGATTTATAATGAGCAATCCTAAAAAAATAGGAGTCCTGTCTGGGGCTAGGGTTTATCTTGCTGGAAACTTAGAGAATTCGAGCGTCGGGTTTGAGTCTTGGAGGCAAAAATTAAAAGGCCAATTAACAAAGATGGGGATAATTGTTCTTGACCCAACAGAAATCGTTTTTGAGGGGCAGGTTTTAGAAACTAATGAAGATCGCCAGCGTCTTAAACAGATGCGCTTAGAAGGAAGACATCAAGAAGTAGCCGATTACATGGTTCCTGTCGTTCAAAAAGATTTAAGACAAATTGACTTGAGTGACTTCGTGATCTTCAATTTTCAAGTAAGCAAGCCAACCTTTGGAACCCCTCACGAATTAGCCGTAGCAATTCAACAGAAAAAACCAATTTTTATTTGTATTAATGAGGGGAAAGAAGCCACTCCTCTTTGGTTTTATGGGATAGTAAAGGAAAAATATATCTACAATTCTCTTGACGAAATTGTAAAAATGGTTCAAGGTATAAACGAAGAAAAAGTTCGAATCGACTCGGACAGATGGAAATTGTTGCGTCACGAATTCAGATAAAAGTGTATTATAAAGTATGAAACAGGCAAAAGTAATCGAACCTGATGGTAGAAAAAAGAATATGACCCTGAAGTGTCTGAATTGTGATTTAGAATATACTCATAGGGATTACAAAATTTTAAAAGATGTCAAAAAATTGGTTTATTTCAAAATAAAGTTCGGCAGTGAAGAGACGCTTGATCCAATTTGCCACTACTGCTTGAGAGATGTCTTTTTGGAATTAAATGATGACAAGCCAACCAAAATAACAATTATTTCTAAAAAAGAACCAGAAACGCACACATTCTATGCCGATCCCAAATCAATTGAAAGAGAAACCTAACTTTAAAGTGTTAGGTGCGAACTGGTTCGTGGACTTAGATATGGACCCCGACGAATTTGACGACAAAGAGTTTCTACTTATGGAAGTAGCAACTCGCGGTGTTGAAGCGTATCTTCGCGGGGAACATACAGTTGAAGATCGCTCTAAAGGGACAAGTGGATTCGGTATAGTCATCATGGTCGAGCATTCGGAACACGAATGGGCCGTCCCCGCCGACATGGTATTATTTAACGCGGGACAACACGTTATCGGACAGAAAATAGCTAAAAGAATCAAGAAGAATAATAACAACACATGAAAACTCATAGCTCAATTGACGAAAAGAACGACGAAAAATGGAACGTCTGGTTTACCAATGAAGATTTGGAAACATTCAAGGGAATAGTCGTTAGCAAGATTAAACCCAGCGAGAATGAAATAGTTAATGCTTACTGCTCTAACCCTGATAACTTTAAAAGATTAGGGTATGGCAGGTAATAATCTATATCCGCTTTATAGAATAATTGGGTTCTTTGCTTTCTTGGGGGCGACAGAAACAACTATTCTGATAGCGGTTTCGTATTTTATTATGTGCCGTTTTTGCTGCAACGAGAATTGAATTCACTATCCTTGGGTTCAAGGATATTTATTCCAGCCATTCTAACAGGCACGTCTCCGACGCGAATACAACTTCCTACACCACAGACCCATCGCCATTCATTACGGTGCATGACGCGGAACCGATAGAAGTAACGATAGTCTTTGTCAGCAAGACATTTCTTTATTTCTTTGTCGGTAAGTATAGCGTCCTCGGGGTGAAGTCGATGTTTCCATGCTTCGTAGTTGGAGTCGAAGTCTTTAGGATCGCTTTCGTAAATATCGTGCATTCCAGCATCCCAGTATATTTCACCAGTCACAATATCCCAATCCCAAATGCCAACGTAACTAGCAGATAAAGCTATTTTTCTCGTGTCTTCATGCCTCTCAAGCAATGTCGTAATTTCGTTTAAATTTCTCATCATCTTATTCTTAGTTAATAAGAAGAGCAATAGCCGCAGAAAGAACAGCAATAAGAACGACGGCGACACCACCGTAAACGATTTTTTTTACAGGTTCGAATTGATCTTTAGAAGTGAAGTTTTCTCGAACCTCTTTCATAATAGAGGGTCTTAATTTGGTTACTGAACTAGTAAGAGTTGATACTGAATCTCTAATGCTCGAAACATCTGCTGACACAGCTTCCAATTGACTATATTCTACAGGGGCTTTCGCAGCCTTGGCCGCGACCTCTTTTAAGTCGCTGTCCAACGAATCTAGCTTTTTAATGACAATATCGCGCCATTCTTTTTGCAATTGATCTTCTTCGCTCATCATTGATAATTACACGCAAAATAAATAAAAGTTCTCACAATCAATTATCTAAAGCTTATATCCGACAAAAAATGTTTACATTTCTTAAAAATCGTGTATATTAAGATGAGTAAGAGAACAATTCAAATGAATAAAAAGGAATTAAAAATGACAAACGGTAAGGGTGATCGCCCAAGAAATAACGGCTCCCAGCAGTTTCGAAGTAATTTTGAAGACATTGACTGGGGCAATGAAGAGAATAATGAGCCATACAAGGAAGACGTTGTGGCTTTTTTGCAGAAGCAGATAATCAAGGGTAAGCTGAAAAAACTTCAGTCTGATTCCTAAAAATACACTATAATAGATGAGCAAAAACGATGATTTTTGGTTGTACCATAATGGAGATAAAAATAATATGCCTGATTTAGAATTACCAGAAGATTTAATTATCGAGCCAGAGGTTCAAGAAGAGAAGCCGAGTCAACTAATAAAAGATGAAGTTGATGTCGCTTTTAATTTTGCGTTTATCGGCGCGGGACAAGGCGGCTCGCGTATCGCTGAGACGTTTCACAAGATTGGCTACCGCCGAGTAGCAGCAATCAATACAGCTCAACAAGATTTGAACTCAGTTGGGTTCGAAAATAAAAAGTGCATTGGAGATGGTGGCGCGGGTAAAGACCCAAGTGTAGCAGAACAGCTATACAATAATAATAAAGAAGACGTTCTCGACTTCCTTAAATATTCTTTTGGTGAAGGAGTAGACAAGATTTTTGTCTGTGTTGGTGCAGGAGGAGGCTCCGGTGCTGGTACGATGGAACCTCTTGTCCGTTCCTCGAAAGAATTACAAGAAGCTAACAAGAGTCGTTCAAATAAGGTCGGTGTTATTCTCGCCCTACCAAAATACTCCGAAGGTAAAAAAGTGTGTGCTAATGCGATTGCTACTCTCGAACGAGCAAATAAGCTGGTCGAGGAAGGAATCGTTAGTCCACTCATCGTGGTTGACAATGAGAAGATTACTAAAATGTATCCTTCTCTGTCAGTCACGAAGTTCTGGCACACAGCGAACATGAGTGTTGCTGGCGTATTTCATCTATTCAATATGATTAGCGCGAAAGACTCAAGCTACACGTCGTTTGACAAGACCGACTACGAGACTGTACTTGAATCTGGCAACCTGATTTTTGGAACGTCGAAAGTCAAGGATTATTCAGATCCAATCAGTGTTGCTCGTTCAGTCAGGGAAAATCTGAAAAATAACCTTCTTTCGGGCGGGTTTGATTTGAAGACTGGTAATATGGCGGCGGCAGTTGCAATCGCCAGTACAGAGACGCTCGACAATATTCCAGAGTCCTCCTTAGACGCAGCTTTCGACCAATTGAACAGGTTGCTAGGAGAAGGATCAACGGTCCATCGTGGCGTGTATTCAGGAAATAAACCTGATCTTACGATTTTCACAACAGTCGGCGGGTTGGCTAAACCAACCGAGAAGATCGAAGAATTAAAAACCCAAACTTAATGAGTTATGAGCCAAATATGTCCATTGCTATTGATGTCTGGATCAATTCTTGCTCTGGGTATGATGTTTTGGTTCAATAAACACGTCACCAGAGAGAACGAGCGGCTCATTTTAAGGATTAAAAAATACGAGTCCCTACTCCAATCCATTCAAAAGACCTCCCATTGCAACTGGACGAAGGTTATATCGAAAAAAAGATTCAAATAGAGATTGACAATTTCTGAGAAGTGTAGTAATATTTAATTATCGTTAGCAGTAACGAACAGCGTCCTTGAGATGACACGGCAAAAAAAGCTCATGGTGGAGGCGGCGAAAGTCGCCCTATGGGGACCAAGCACCACTTAGTCTCCTTATTTTTACTCGCAAGAGAACTTGCAGGTCCAAACCCTGTCGAGTGAAATAATTTTAATTATGAATAGAAGAGATTTTTTAACAGTTGGCGCGATTGGGGGTTTAACTTTAGGTGGCGTGTTATCAGCTCAAGCTTCTCAACCAGAAGCGAAGGCTAAAAACGTAATTCAAATATACCTTCCCGGCGGGATGGCGCACCAAGAAAGTTGGATTCCGATTCCAAATGCGCCAATTGAATTTCGAGGCCCGATCTCAGCCATTCCAACTAAAATTGATGGTGTAATGTTCTCTGAAAATCTAAGGAAGACTGCCCAAATAGCAGACAAAATTACAGTCATTCGCTCAATGACTCATGGAGAAGCGGCTCACGAACGGGGCGTCCATAATATGTTCACGGCATACAAGCCTTCTGCGTCATTAATGTATCCTAGTTTTGGTTCGGTAGTTTCTTCTGAGTTGGGTGGTAGAAATGATTTACCGCCTTACGTAGCGATTCCGAATAGCCCAAATAAATATGCAGGAGCAGGATATTTATCCTCTGCATTTGGACCCTTCAGTATCGGTGGTTCGCCAGAAGCTCCCGGTTTCACTGTTCGAGACTTGGCCTTGCCAAATAATGTAAGCTCCAACCGATTTGCCAACCGGCGATCAATAAGAGGCATCGTCGATGAGCATTTTTCTCTAACAGAGAAGACTGACGCATTGAATGGGATGGATACATTTTACAGTCAGGCTTACAGTCTGATTAGCAGCGAGAAAGCTAGGGGAGCTTTTGACATGAGCAAGGAGAGCAAAAAAACGAAGGAAAAATACGGTCTTAATTCGGCAGGACAGAGAATGCTCTTGGCAAGAAGACTTATCGAAGGAGGCGTTCGATTTGTAACGCTCACCTACGGTAGCTGGGACCATCACGATGGAATTAAAAATGGGATTGAATCCCAGATGCCAGCATTTGACCAAGCCTTTGCGGCTTTAATAAGTGATTTAAATGACAGGGGACTTCTCAAGGATACACTCGTCACCGTCTCTTCTGAATTCGGAAGGACTCCTAAAATAAACAATACAGCAGGGCGAGATCATTGGCCTAAACTTTTTGGAGTGGCACTCGCAGGGGGTGGAGTCAAGGAAGGCTTTTCCTATGGAGAACCAGACTCAACGGCAACGGAACCAGAAGAAGATCCTGTCTCTCCTGCTGATTTAGGCGCCACCATGTATCATTTGATGGGCATTAATCCAGAGAAGACACTTATGGCGTCAGGTGGAAGACCAATCGAGATCGTGAAGGATGGAAGGGTATTAAAAGAGATTTTAACTTGAAAAAAAGTATTTGAAAAAAGATTTGACAATTGAATAAAATTTGACTATGATAGTTTAACAGTTAAGGAAATGACAATTAGTTTACATATAGAGACAAAGAGAGCGGAAACGCTCGCCGGGACATTTGTATCGTTTGATACGATTAATCCCCGCCCCTATAACCAAAAATGGAGCTTGAGTGGCTAGGTTATAGGAAGAATAAAAGATTTTTCAGCCACTCAATTTTAAGAGTGGCTTTTTTTGTGGGTTTTATGAAAACCTTCTGTGGCTCGAACCCACCTTGGCTGATTCCGAAAGGAATGACCTGATCCCAAGAGAAAAAGAGAGGGAAGCGCGAAGTAGGCAATCCATTAGGTGTGGTGTTAAAGCGATAATCCTACATTATGTTGTAATGCTAGAGTGGTAATAGCTTGGTCTGCAAAACCAAAGTCGGGGGTTCGATTCCCTCTTATAACTCCATTTAAAGAACGAGAATAGATTTCTTAGATATACCGGCGCGAGATGCGTCAGTATTTTTCTTTTAAGTTGAAGGTAGTTCTTAATTAATTTCGGGGCAATAGTTCTAGTGGTAAAACGTCGCACTTGCAATGCGAATTCTGGAGTTCGATTCTCCATTGCTCCACCAATTTTTAATCAATAATAATTAATAATGTTCAATTAAACAGTCATAACATAGGGTTAATGATTGAAATAGCGAACATTAACAATGGTAGTCGGCAAAGGTTGGCATCTTGTCTCGACTGTAAATCGACGTAAACTCGGTTCGATCCCGAGGGCTACCACCAATTTTGTAGTAACGTGAGCATAAACCATCGGATGTCCAAAAGCTCTGCATCTTCCGAGTTGCCACAATATGGTCCTATAGTGTAATTTGGCAACACCTTTTCCTGATTAGAGAAGATTGAGGGTTCGAATCCTTCTGGGACTACCAATTTTGCAGGATGGAGAAGCGGCCATCTCGCTTGGCTCATAACCAAGAGATCACAGATTCGAATTCTGTTCCTGCTACCATTTAAAGTTCGTATGCAGCGAACTTGTTTCCGGCTTATATCCGACAACGAAATCTTTGTAAGTAGTGGTCGCATGTGCATGACATAGTGTTATGATCGAAGCAAGAATAAAAGATCATGGCCGGAATAAATTTATAACCCCTCGTAGAAAAGCTGGTGCATCGGCCCGACTGTCTATCGGGAAAGACGAGTTCGATTCTCGTACGGGGGACCAATTAAAAAGTTATAGCCAACCTCTGAAGTTGGAGAATTTTAAAATAAAAAGTCAAGAGGAATTACGTAATAATCTTGTAGTCGTATTTTAACTTTTTAATTAATTTAATGTTCCTATAGTTTAGTGGTAAAACACGAGGCTTTCATCCTCGAATCTGGAGTCCGATTCTCCATAGGAATACCAATTTATAACGGAAGTGTAGCAAAAGTTGGGTTGCAGTCGGCTTTTAACCGAAAAAACGCGGGTTCGATTCCTGTCGCTTCTACCATTTTAATGCGTCGTTCGCCTAAAGGCTATGGCATCTGCCTTCCAAGCAGAAATAATGGGATTTCGAAATTCCCACGGCGCACCAATTTTTTATCATATAAGACATTCAGAATAAGCACCGAAATGAAGAGCGGCAAGCACTCGTTTGTTTGATGACCATTGTCGATTTATCGACAGGAACAGCATAACACTTCATAGTGGTTTATGATAAAAAATTAATTGCAATAGTAATTCAGTGGCTAGAATGTTTGCTTGCCAAGCAAAATGTCGCGGGTTCGAATCCCGCCTATTGCTCCAAATTTTGAGTAGGTGACAGATTGGTAATGTCTTCGGTTGTGATCCGAATTATGCAGGTTCGAATCCTGTCCTACTCTCCATTTAGCATTCCAAGGTGCGCTACAGGTAGGCGAGGATACTGTTAATATCCTGTATGCTGGTTCGAATCCAGCCTTTGGAGCCAATTTATGGATGAATTACAACTAAAACAATTGATTCAAGACGGCTGCTCTGTGAGAATGATAAGCGAGAAAATAGGGAAAAGCTATACTGCTGTTCGATATCAGTTAGCTAAGTTTGGATTGAAAACAAAATTCGGCAAGTTTTGTCGAACTAAGGACGAGTGCCGAGACTGCGGCGATAAGCTTACCGCTAAGAATAAATACAGATCACAAAATAGAAAAATCTGTAAGGTCTGCGTTAATAAATTGAGGGTCATTCAACTTAAAGAAAACAAACAAAAACTGGTTGATTACAAGGGTGGTAAGTGCGAAAGTTGCGGATACGACAGGTGTGTCGCTGCTCTTGATTTTCACCATCTCGATCCGAAAGAAAAAGAATTTACAATAGGAAGCAACAAAGGAAAGTCTTGGGAGGCACTCAAGGTGGAAGTTGACAAGTGTGCGATGGTTTGCGCTAATTGTCACAGAGAAATTCACGAAGGATTGATTGTAATTTAGAATGCACCGGTAGCTCAGTCTGGACAGAGCATCGCGCTACGAACGCGAGTTTTGCGAGGGTTCAAATCCTTCTCGGTGTACCATTTATTGTCAGATAGTTTAATTAGAATGCCGCCAATTTAAGGCGGTGGCGTAGGTAAAAATCCTGCTCTGACAGCCATTTAAATCAATTAATAAAAATAACAAAACGGGAGCATGGTGAAATGGTATCGCGGGGCTTTTACATGGCTTATTCGGGGGTTCGATTCCCTCTGTTCCTACCAATTTTTTTCTTGACAAAATTTGAATAATCTGCGATAGTATCAACATGAACATATTTCTACTCGATAAAGATCCTGAGATCGCAGCTCAAATGCAATGCGACAAGCACGTAGTAAAGATGGTTTTAGAGTCAGCACAGTTATTGTGTTCTCCGTTCAATCAGGGTGATGCGCCCTATCGACGAACACATTACAATCACCCTTGCTCGAAATGGTGCAGGGAGTCAGGAGAGAACTACAGATGGCTTTTAAAGCATAGCGACGGTCTTGCTAACGAATACACTCATAGATATGGCAAAGTGCATAAATCACAAGCCGTTATTCAGTGGTGCGATGAAAATTATCAGTTTCTAAATTTACCAGAGATTGACAGGACTCCATTCGCACTAGCAATGCCTGACCAATACAAATGTATTGATCCAGTTCGCTCTTATCGGAATTACTACAATGGCGAAAAATCAGGATTTGCCAAATGGACTAAAAGAGAAATTCCAAGTTGGTTTTAAAAAGTATTTAAATGCTCGCATAGCTCAAATGGAAGAGCATCGACCTTCTAAGTCGAGGGTTGGGGGTTCGAGTCCCTCTGCGAGTACCAAATTTTTGCAGTATAAGCGTAAAAGGTGACGCACCCGTTTCGTAATCGGGAGAACAGGATTCGATTTCCTGATATTGCTCCATCATTCTTGCAAGAAGAAGGCTCGGTCGTTTCCCGTGTGGGCGATGAGAATAAAGGAAGGGGTAGAAGTCCCAACACACGGATAATTTAAGGGAGGCACAACCCTGAGATTAAAAGACATGCCACATAGTTATAGATACAAGTGTAAATGAATCTTTATGGATCGGTAGCTCAGTCCGGTAGAGCGCAAGGTTGAAGCCCTTGGTCGTCGTCGGTTCAAATCCGGCTCGGTCCACCAATTTTAGTGCCGCGTTGGCTGAATGGTTGAAAGCACCAGATTTGTAATCTGGATTCAGAAATGAACATTGCAGGTTCGAGTCCTGTGCGCGGCCCCAGTTTGTATGCGTTCAAATACATTGTAGAAATGTATGCGTTTGAATGCTTTTATTATCTTCCGCAAGTGTTACGGTAGCACACCGCGTTTGGGGCGCGGTTGACTCAGTTCAATTCTGAGGTGGAAGACCAAGTTCGAAACTTTCCTGTCTGACACGGGTTCGTTTCTTTAATGTCTGACCATTTTCTCGTATAATAGAGTATGAGTTTGAAAGACATAAGCAAGCTGGATTTTGAGTCGGCATTAAAGGTATCTCTTAGCAAAGAACAATTACTTAAAAATTTGAACTGGCCGCGAAGCGGAAGATACCATAAAATTTGCAGCCAAAAGATTTTAGAGTGGAAATTAGACGTTTCTCATTTTATGTCGGGTCCAGAACGAAACAGAAAATACCCTTTAATAAAAAAGAAATGTCCTGTTTGTCAGAAAGAGTTTGAGGTGAGCAGCGGCCACCCAAAAGAGAAAAAGACGTGTTCTGGTTCGTGCGGCAATAAATTTTCTAAAAAAGACGGACATAAAGAAGAAACTAAGAAAAAAATTAGTCAAGCTTTGTTGAAAAAGTATGGGGGCGAAGAAAGAACAGAAGAAAAAAAAGCAAAATATGTTTCTAAATTAACGGCAAAATGTGCTATTTGTCAGAAAGAATTTAAATCAGCCAAGAAACCTTATGGTAATCAAAAATGTTGTTCTCGCGGTTGCGGTCAGGTTTATCAGTTTGGCTCTTTGCCCCTTACAGAAGAGGAAACCAAAAACAAGATAGCCGAACTTGCTTTGTCTGGCGATTGGCAAAAACGAAAAGCGGGAAGCAAACTGATTCATTCTGCGACTAGATTTTTTGGTTCTTGGAACAAGGCAATAAAGGAATGCGGCTTGGAACCGAACAAACAGGTTTTCGTCCGAAAAAAGATTAAGTGTTCAGATGGTCATATTGTCGATAGTTTGTCGGAAAGAATAATAGACGAATATTTGAATTCAAACGGAATAAAACACGAAATTCAAAAGGACTATCCAAATAGCAACTGGGTTTGTGATTTTTATTTGACGGAGCTAGATATTTATGTTGAATATTTTGGCCTTTATGAAGTAGACGAATATAAAGAGGTCGCAGATAAGAAAATTAAATTCTGCAAGGACGAGGGGATTAAATTGATTCAAATTTACCCATCTGATCTATATCCAAGTAACCGATTAGACGAAATTTTTAATGGATAGGCAAGCCAATTGGTGGTGGCCACAGTCTTGAAAACTGTTCGGAGCTAACGACTCGTGGGCGTTCGACTCGCTCCCTATCCGCATTTTAAATCAATTAAATAATGGTAAATGAACTAACGAGGAGTTAGACCTGATTGCTAATCAGAGGGTCGTCGTTAATAGCGGCGATGGGATTCAAGTTCTCCGTTTACCGCCATTTCTCTTTAAGGGAAAGGCAAAGGGATGAATGCGAAACAAGAACAAAAATTATTAAAGGAACTCATGGAAGAAGAAGCTAAAAAGATCGGCGGCTTCACTAGACAAAATAGATATGAGTTGTTAAAGAAAGCCCGAGAACATTTGAAAAAGATTAGCGGGGTAGTTTATTACAATCGAAAATAGTAGTTTACTACAACCAAAAATAACGCGATTTGTGCCGTGACTGCACTCACAGGAAGCCCTGTAAGTCACAATTATAATAGGGTAGCCGCAGGGCGGGGCAGAATCTCCAAAATTCCGCTTGGTGGGTTCGAGTCCCACCTACTTTGCCATTTAGAAAAACATATAGTATCAGAGTTAGAAAGAAACTTACCGCTAAGGAGGCGGCTAATGATGCGACTTATTAAGAGAGGTATCGAGTAATCGAAAGATAACTTAGTAGGTTCCCGAGGGGGTGCAATTCCTCAGTATGTTTGAATTTTTAACTTGACTTGGAATTAAAATAGTGGTATAATTTTATTATGGATTACAAGGAGGGGGATATTTTATCAGTATCAAAGAAGATGACCAAAGAAGAACTCGGAGAGTGGCCCGACGCCGTATGGGTTTTAGAGATGGATAAACTTGTTGGACGATGTGGGGTGGTTACAAATCAAAATCGAAGGGCGGCGA
>Ga0114997_10001218_pt1 | contig 21494 bp, 20 predicted proteins | sample ArcticOcean_MG_C_2_FD_87045 | JGI IMG/M metagenome (GOLD analysis project Ga0114997, IMG submission 87045) | Marine microbial communities from western Arctic Ocean - ArcticOcean_MG_CB4_136 | ecosystem: Environmental > Aquatic > Marine > Oceanic | place: Arctic Ocean: Canada Basin | collected...
CGTAATAGTCAGAGGTTAACTCCCAGATATTTCCATGGAAGTCGTAAAGACCCCATGAGTTGGCCAGTTTGGTTTTTACAGCCTTGGGACCCGTGCGACTATTACTGTCGTACCAGGCTTAGTTTATGAGACAGCTGTCGTTGTCATTTCCGCATGACCATTTTGTAGTACTTCCCGCACGTGCTGCATATTCCCATTCTGCTTCTGTACAAAGCCGGTAAGTTCCAGAGTGATTACTAGTCAGCCAGGATGTATAATTTGCAGCATCATTCCAGCTAACATAGTTTATCGAAAATTTTTCTTCTCTGGACACATCGTAGGTCCGCTTTGAATTTGTTGTACTGCCTGTATAGCTGCAGTTACCTGCATCCACACAAGCTTTATTTTCAGCTGCAGTAACTTCATGATCTGAAACATAAAACGGACTCGTCAACGTCTAATTGAAAAAGGCTTGGACTTTAATCTTGAACGGGTAAAAAGAGGAAAAGGACCGAATCTTAAAAAACTTGATGCGGAACAAGAAGCAAAAATTAATTTCTCTGGCTTGCATTGAGGCCCCGGAGCGACATGCACGCTGGTCATTACGTTTGTTATCTGAGCGTATGGTCGCTTTAGATTATGTCGACAGCATCTCTCACAAAACAGTCCGACAAACACTAAAAAAAGGAGATTAAACCTTGGCAACGCAAAGAATTGTGCAGAGCACCACAAAATCACGCTAGTTTTGATTGTACCATGTAAGATATACTTAATGTTTATCAAGGTGATTATTCAGTGCAAAATCCTCTAGTTTGTATGGATGAAACCAGTAAGCAGCAAACATAAGACACCAGAATTCCTATTCCGGCGAATTCTGACCATGTTGAATAATATGATACAGAATATGATCGTAATGGAACCGCAAATATATTTATGTTATTTAATCCAATTGAGGGCAAGCGTCGTGTTGATGTTACCGGCAGTCGTACAGCTAATGACTGGGCGCAACAAATCAAACGATTGGTCTACATAGAGTACACTGAAGCAGAAAAAATTACGATTGTAATGGAAAATCTTAATACACATGCTGGAGCATCATTATACAAGACATTCGAACCCCAAGAACCAAGGCGAATTTTGGATAAACTTGATTTCCAATCTACGCCGAAACATGGAAGTTGATTGAACATGGATGAAATTGTATTCAGCATTCTTGGTCGTGAATGTCTTGATAGAAGAATTCCAGATAAATCTGCATTAATAAATGAAGTTAATGCTTGGACTGAAGAACGAAACTCAAAGGAAAATAAAATTAATTGGAATTATTAAAACATAACAAATTAATAAATACAGTTATTATATAATATTGGATCTAGGAATAGATAAGAAATTGAACCCTAATTTTTTTACCATTCATCATGCAATATTAAGCCTTCAGGGATCTTATACCAAGGCTCCTTATGGCTGACCCAGATGTGCTCTTCCGGAACAATTCCATGGCCTCCTTCCAAACATCCTAACCGCAAAATAATATAATCTGGCTGACTTTCTGTAAAAGCATAAACATGGGTGCCGCATATTAAGCAAAAACAGCGGTTTTTCCCAGGAGATGATTCATATTCTACAACAAAATCCTTCCCATAAATTACACGAAATCCTTCACTCAATACACTCGCACTGGCTCCATGCGCACTTCCGTTGATCTTTCGACATGTTCGACAATGGCAAAACTCAGCCTTGTCAGGCAAATGAGTACACTCAAATTTCACTGCTTGGCAGTGACAGCTACCGTATATCATCTCTTCTTTGTATAATAAAGTGTTTATTCTTGTTTTATAGTTTTAATTTATTTAATTAACATCCTTCTTAATTTATAAAATTCCTTAATTAAACTGCCTGTAGTACAAGACCAGAACCAACAGTTTGGTTTTTACTAAATTCTATCAGGGTGTTTGCTAAACAATCTTGTAGACCATGGTATCATATTTTAACTACAGTATGCCTGTTCCAAATATGTTGAGGATACGAATCTGTTAGGATTTAACTGGTACAGAAGAACCCACTTGGATGTTGGCACTAAAATACAAAAATAACTGATAATTATTAAAAATTAATGGCATCAACTAATACATTTGTAGCTTCCAAAATAAAATTCTGGTGACATCGGTTTAGCACAATAACTAAAAGTGCGATTTTAGGCAAAAAAGTAAGTTGTCATAAGGCAGTCTCTTTGTGAAAATTCCAAAATATTTTCTTTATGCTACCATCTTCATGCTTGCACGGATGATAGGGCAACGCTCGAGATCGACCCGTGCGCAGATGCAAGTGACTTGTGGATGGAGAGGCTGAAAGGTTATTTTCGGCCTTCTCCATCTCCACTACATCCATAAGTCTAAAAAGCGATAAACCTCAAGGGTTTGGGGGCAGAGTCCCCATTTCTGGATCAATACTAGTAAAGTGTCATGCTTAAACTGATATTATTCGATCAGAGGATATAAACGTTTTAACTGAGCAAAAATTGAATCTGGTTTTTGATGAGTTGAAAAAAGGCGGCATATCTAGTTGACTAAAATCTTCGAATATCAATCAACCAAATAAAAAAGATATGCCACCATGGAAAAGAATAGCATTTTAGAGTTCAATAATAAAGAGAGTGTTTCAGATGTTTTTAACGAGCTTTTAAGAGATGGAGCACAGCAATTAATTCATCAGGCGCTAGAAGCGGAGTTGTGCGAATATTTATCTAAACATCAACGCTTGGCCGTTGATGGAAGGGTTGCATTGGTATGCAACGGCTACCTGCCAAAACGAGAGATACTGACCGGTATAGGTCCAGTCAGTGTGCGTATTCCCGAGGTGCGTTCGAAAGATGGAGAGGCACTAACTTTTCGTTCTGCATTGGTTCCACCTTACGTCTGAAAAACGAGATCCTTGGAGGCGGCATTACCTTGGCTGTACATGAAAGGTGTTTCTGCAAAAGAGATGGGATAAGCACTAAAAGTTCTGATCGGGCATGATGCTCAGGGCCTCTCAGCCAGTACGTTTTCACGTCTGAAGCGTGAGTGAGCCAATGAATGTCAGCATTGGAATGAATCTCCTCTCGGTGCAGATCAATGTGCCTATATCTGGGCGGGTGGCATCTATTCAGGTCTTCGCTCGGAGAAAGATAAACTTTGCGCATTGGTTATCATTGGAGTCAACGAAAGGGGTCAGAAACGTTTTTTAGCCATCGAAGATGAATTGGGCCAGTCGCTATGTGCTGTCATGGGGGGTCTCAGTGACCATGGATGATGACTTCTGCGTCAACGCCTTAAAGAGAGTGCCCTGAGCAAACATCAGACACCTGAGATATTCAATACAGACTAGGGAGCACAATATGCCGGTAAGGCATTCACTGGTGCTCTAAAAGATCATGGCGTTCAAATCAGTATGGACGGTAAAGGGCGATGTATGGATAACATCTTCATCGAGAGATTATGGAGATCAGTGAAGTACGAAAAGATATTCCTGGAGGAGTTTGAGACTGTTCCGGAATTACTCTCAGGGTTAAAGGAGTATTTTGAGTTTTACAATTTTGAGAGGCCACATCAATCTTTGGTAGGAAAAAAGCCTGCAGAGATTTATTGGTGTAGAGAAGTTGCCAGGAAGGCAGCATGAATAATACAATAAAAAACAAACTAAAATACACCTTAATTCATAAGAAAAACTGTCCTTGACTAGGGGGCCACTTCAGGGGGCCACCTCCTCCTCCACATTATTAACCTCACATACTATTAATAGTATTAATTGTTTAATTACTAATAAATACACTAATGTTGCAGGTTTTTACTTTTTTAAGAGACGCTCAGTAAAGATTTTTCCTCAGGTTAGAAAAAAATATGTGCGACTCCGTCAAAAATATTGCTCCACCTGACCTACTCCTAATAAAAAGCTTGACAAATTTTAAATTTTCTATATATATTAGTTTCCATATTATGTTTTTTTTATTAAAATAAATAAAGGTCAATATGTATCATGGAGATATTGGAAGTAGCAAAGACACAGTGGGAACTGCCGTAGTTAATTATAAAATGCCCCGCTTACATTCCAAGGCAGAGGTTTTAGAAAATACACACAAGATCGCAGAGATGCTTGAAGGGATGAAAGTTGGCTTGCCCGGGATGGACCTAGTGATTTTCCCAGAATATTCGACCCATGGAATCATGTACGATGAAAAAGAAATGTATGAAACAGCATCTTCATGCCCTGGCGAAGAAACTGAAATTTTAGGTCAAGCTTGTAGAAACGCAAAAGTTTGGGGTGTTTTCTCATTAACGGGAGAACGTCACGAAGATCATCCAAACAAAGCGCCTTACAACACATTGATCCTAATGAATGATCAGGGCGAAATTGTTCAAAAATACAGAAAAATAATGCCATGGGTACCTATAGAAGGATGGTATCCAGGCAATTCAACCTATGTATCGGACGGTCCCAAAGGTCTTAAAGTCAGCCTCATCATTTGCGATGACGGTAATTATCCGGAGATATGGAGGGATTGCGCCATGAAAGGGGCTGAATTGATTGTGCGTTGTCAAGGCTACATGTATCCTGCTAAAGAACAGCAGGTAACAATGGCCAAGGCGATGGCGTGGGCCAATAACTCATATGTTGCGGTATCGAATGCAACTGGTTTTGACGGAGTATATTCATACTTTGGTTATTCTTCAATAATAGGTTTTGATGGTCGGACATTGGGGTCCTGTGCTGAAGAAGAAATGGGAATCCAGTATGCACAACTTTCGGTATCGGCAATTCGAGATTCTCGGAAAAATGCCCAATCCAATAATCATCTGTTTAAGTTATTACATCGTGGTTATACGGGCATGATCAACTCCGGAGATGGCGACAAAGGTGTTGCAGATTGCCCATTTGAGTTTTACAGTAAATGGGTAAATGACCCAGAGGGTACACGTGAAATGGTAGAAGCAATGACTCGTGATACTGTAGGGACCGAGGAATGTCCTATAGAAGGTCTTCCTAATCCCACATCCCATCGCTAATGGTTCATAGGGAGGAGGGTGGCTAAATAGCTGCCCTCTTTCAAATGTCTTTTTCCACTATTCTTAAAAAGAATTTTCTCTTTAGCAAACTGTAAATCAGCTATCAATTTAACTTGTATCTCGATCAATACCTAATTGACTCAGAGCCCTTTTATCGGGCCTTGGGTAAAGAAGTTTCATACTTTGAAGCAGCTTATGGTGACAGGTTGCCAATTATGCTCAAAGGGCCTACGGGCTGCGGCAAAACGCGCTTCATAGAGCATATGGCCTACACTTTGAATAAGCCCTTGATCACAGTATCTTGTCACGAGGACATGACGGCTACTGATCTTGTTGGTCGGTATCTTCTTGATGCCGATGGCACCTTGTGGCATGACGGTCCCTTAACACTAGCAGTCCGTCACGGTGGGATTTGTTACCTTGATGAAATTGTCGAAGCGCGCCAGGACACTACAGTAATAATACATTCTCTTACCGACGATCGGCGGGTACTTACTTTAGAAAAGAAGAATGAAGTTGTTAAGGCTCATCCTGACTTCCAAATTGTCATCTCATATAACCCCGGTTACCAAAGTGTCCTAAAAGACCTAAAAGAATCGACTAAGCAAAGATTTGCAGCACTCGATTTCAGCTACCCAGACTCGAAAACTGAGGCTGAAATAGTTACCCATGAAGCTAAAGTTAATGAAGCAACTGCCTCGTTACTTATAGCTATAGCTGAACGTTCACGAAACTTGAAAGGTCATGGCCTAGTCGAAGGTGCTTCAACCAGAATGCTAATCCACGCCGGGAAACTTATTGTTAGAGGAATATCACTGCCAGAAGCCTGCAATATTGCACTCATTGTACCGATAACAGACGACTTGGAATTGAGAGACTCTCTCAAAACAGCGATTGCATCATGCGTCTAAGATTTTTAATTTATTAATGCCCGTTACAGATCCTACCAATCGAGCTGACTTAGGCACGATTCAATCGAAGCTTGTTAACACGTCAATCGATACACTTGAAACTAGGTCGGCATTCCCTGGCAAATGGTTTAATCATTGGGTTCAATGTTGTAACCGTTTGTCATCAGCAGGTTATGGGTTCAACGTACTATCAGCATATATCCACTTTGCCCCAAAAATTGCTCAAAAATTTGATCCTCAAGTAGCCTTAGACTTAGCAAATTCTGTATCAAAAATTGCAGCAAAGACCGGACGAATTGAAGCTGAAAGTCTACCATATGCCTCATACGTTGCTGCTAATCTATTAAAAGATCAAAACAGCTTTAAAGCCTGGATCAGAATTATCGAAAGATTTATTTCGATTGCTCCTGAGTCCACTTTCACTTTGTTAGACAAAATGGAGAGTCTTTTATCTAGCTTATCAGTATCACGTCTCGAGTCATGGATCCTTGCAGGAATCCGCTCAAGCGGAGGGAACCCTGATCAGCGGTTAAAGTTCTTTTCTCTAGAAACTCCAGAATCAAACCGCTGGTTGTTGTTTGAATCTGGAACGGTTAATTTCACATCAATGGCACCCCGCTTAAGGACGTTAATAAGAGCTCTATGGAATATCGGGCCACCTCTTCGTGAGCTACCTCTTTCTGGTACTAATACTAAGAACACAAAACTCCGTTCAAGTTTTGGAAGAGGTATAATAAGGTTACCAACTTCCTTTTCTGGCTTTGAACACGAACAAGCTGAAGATCTCTACCGCGCTTGTATTTCACATATTGGAGCACATTTTCATTTTTCTGGACCAAGCTTCCCTGTAAAAGGACTTAAACCAGTTCAGATAGCTGTCATTTCAATTCTTGAAGATGCCAGGGTTGAAAATTTAGCAATGCGAAAATTTCCTGGTCTTCGCAATTTGTGGTTGCCATTTCATGTAGCGCATATACCAAATTCAATGTCCTCTAATCAAGCATTAATGGCACCCAACCTTCTCAACAAGCTCGCCCTTGCTTTGATAGATCCTGAGTTCAATGAAATTAACGGCTGGGTAAAGAAAGCAAAAACAAAATTCTTTAACTGTGAAAAAGAATGGGAGAAACAAGAAATAAGCCGAGAACTAGGGGGAATATTAGGAAACGACCTTGGACAGATGCGTTTAGGCTGGCAATTCGACATGAAAAGCTATATAGTTGACCCCCCCTACAGGGATGACAACTGGGGACTATGGGATTTTGGTGAGGAAGAAAAACCAACTGATATACTTGAGGATGAGCAAATGTTCGATTCAATTAGAATTGAGCAACAACTTGATGACAATTCTGATCAACCAGATCAAGAGCGAAAAGAAAATGATCAAAACGAAGAACTGAGTGAAAAACCAGTTCAATTGGAAATACAAAAGTCTGAGGGAATTCCCGTTGCCCGCTATCCTGAATATGACTACCTGACAGGCCGGGAACGTCCAGATTGGACTACCATTATTGATTACAGACCACCGATAGGTTCCATCAAAAATGTTGAGCGGGCAATAGAACAATACGCTGAGGTGCTTAAAAGAATTACCTCACTCATTCGAGCTGCAAGAGTTAGCCGACCAAATCGATCCAACAGGCTACAAGAAGGAGAGTATCTCGATATAGATGCCTGCATTGATGCAAAGATTAATCAACGAATGAATTTGACTCCCGATCCCAGAGTATATGGCAAGTGGATACGAAAGGATCGTGACTTGTCGGTTCTAGTACTTCTGGATATTTCAGAATCAACCCGTGACAAGGTGTTTAACTCAAAAGAATCAGTTCTAGATCTTGAGGTACATGCGACGGCTCTATTGGCCCAGGCTATGTCCAAACTGGGTGATCCATTTGCGATTGCTGCATTCTGTTCCAATAAACGGGATGATGTGCGTTATTTCCGGATTAAGGATTTTAATGAACCTTTCGATCAAAAAACTTTTTCCTACCTCGGTGGTTTGGAAGGAGGCTTTTCAACTAGAATTGGAGCAGCAATTCGCCATGCAGGGAGTCAACTTAAAGAACAGCAGACCTATCGGAAACTATTACTCGTGGTTACCGATGGGGAACCATCAGACATTGACGCCACAGATCCTAGGTACCTTCTTGAAGATGCACGTAGATCCGTTAAGTCCCTGTCACATGAGGGAATAAATGTTTTCTGTGTGGGCTTGGAAACTAAGGGAAGCAGTTATCTGGAAAAAATTTTCGGACGCCGTAATTCGATTGTAATTGATCGAATCGAGTTACTACCCCAAAAATTACCATTGCTATACTTGCGCATGACTGCCTAATAAAAAAATTCACGATGGATCAAGCATCATTTCGTAAATATCTTTGCGAGTTTATAGGTACTTTCTCTTTAGTATTTTTTGCTGCTGGAGCGGTAATGATTGACTCTTTGGGATTGGGTATCGGAGCGATTGGTTCAGGAATTATTTCAGGAGGAATTATAATTATAGTTATTTTCACTTTTGGTCAAGTTTCCGGTGCACATGTAAATCCTGCGTTGTCTATAGCTGCGGCCTGGTTGGGAAAACTTGAATGGCGCTTAGTTCCAGGTTATGTATTTGCCCAGATGGCAGGATCCACTGCTGCCAGTTTTTCTCTGCTCTGGCTTATAGGGAAACATGCTGCCATGGGGGCTAATATCCCAAATGAGGTGGCGGGTGTAACTCCACAGACCGCTTTCACAATAGAAATTTTTCTTTCATTCCTATTGATGTGGGTAATTTGTGGGACAGCATATCATAGTAAGGCAGCGATGGAACTTTCTGCAATTCCCATCGGTATAGTTGTCGGAATAGAAGTGATGTTAATGGGGCCCTATGCCGGAGCTGCCATGAATCCAGCCCGGGCATTCGGGCCTTATCTTGCCCTTGGAGATCTGACTCACTACTGGATCTATCTAGTGGGACCTGTATTTGGAATGTTTCTTGGAGCCCTCACACACAAAATAACTCACAATGATCTAACTTAAGAACAGCTATAGAAGTTGTTAATAATACATGCATGAACTTGAAAGGATTTTTGGGTCCTTCTAATAACTAACGCAATATATATAATTTTTTGTGTCTGAAGAAGCCAAGGGATAATGTTTTAATATTTATAATAATATTTCAGTTGTTTTAGCAGTTTTTGATGGTTGCCAACGTTGAAACGCCATTCGGAATCTTTCAAAAACCAGTAGAAGTTCTCTTTCTTGATACCATTGAATCGAAGCTGATGACGCTTCGCCTAGTTGTAGAAATTCTCAATTACGTTGATATGATTTTGCTGATTCGTGAATAGTTTTGAATGATTGATCCTCCTAATAATGAAACTCCGAAACACCAAGGGCATTATAGGCCTTGAAGGTGGCTGTGCAGACAATACTGTCAGGCAACACCTACTCCTCGATGATTGGCAAAAGTTTCCCTTTTTAGCGTTAGGGATGATGGTCGTAGAGATATAATCCTTAAATATATTAATCGATTTTATTGAAATACATTAAAATCGCAAAGGATATCTCGCGCTAAATGGTGTATACACTTGATATATGTTTGTGGTGCAGAAATGTATCTGGAGGATCAGCCAGACTAACTAATTCAGTGTCTTGTAGTTGTGGCTGTCAATAGCAAGAAACCAATAACTTTGAATTCGGGTGAACTTAGCATGAACGTCAAAGAGGTAAGGGGGCCAATCGGTGAATGGCGTGATCTAAAGCAATTAATAGTAGATATGGAAATTTTATCACAATAAATACAGTTTTAATTCAAAAAAGTCTAAATCCACTATCCCCATTCTCTTGAAAGCATTATTTAGTTGCAGCACAAAAAAACTAATAAAAATTTTGAGAGTGGATGCCGGGAAGAAACGTTTTTGAGATTAGATGGACCTTAATTATTTTACTTGCCCCAGTAGTAGTGGACCTAATTCCCGTCGAACTAAGCGTATCAATTCAGCTTCTACTTCTTTCACTGATCCACTGACGGTTTGACCTCATGCCATTTGACTAGATTGAGTCAGGTGAGGGCTAGCAGGTCAATGAATCCATTTAAGAGCACTTTTTATGACCGAGATAAGAGTGGCCAGAAACCGTATCAGCCATGAGCAAATCGGTATTACTAGAGTTATGTTTTTAGCAAGTCTTGGATACTATTAGTTAGATACGGACTAATAGTAATGGTCCATATTGTGGGGCAAAAATCGTCTAGACAATGTGGTCCACCTTAATATAATAAGCCTGGATCCAATTGGATACAACGTAATTTATTTTGATTTCCTTATTTCTAAATTCCTTTAATAAAAAAGGTTGACATATAAATTTTTAATGATAGTATTCCTCCCACGAGTTACACATAATATATAACTCGTTTAATAGCAAGTTGTTCAAAGTTATTCCGAAAACGTTTTGCACAACAAGAAAGTGAGGTGAGCGTAAAACCATAAAAAATTATGCCAAAATTCAGATAGGTATAATTTTAAGTTTTAATTTTATAGTAAATTAGCTCGAATTGAGTTAATAAATTTTTTAATTTTCAAAGGAGAGTTTGCTAATGGAAAATCAAAATCAAGGAAAGGGCCGCGACATAAAGCGTCGTAGTTTTATCAAAAAAAGCCTTGCCACAGCAGTTGCGGGCACATTACCAGCACCCTTTATCTGGCCGACTGGAGCCCATGCTGCGTCGACTGTCAAGATGGGCATTCTGCATTCAGTTACTGGAACAATAGCGATCGCTGAGAAGTCTATTGTGGACGCAGAAATGTTAGCGGTTGAGGAAATCAACGCTGCCGGTGGTGTACGAGGTCATCAGATAGAAGCAATCATCGAAGATGGCGCCAGTGATTGGCCAACATTTGCAGAGAAAGCTCGAAAACTAATCGGAAAAGACAAGGTAGCGGCAGTGCAGGGATGTTATACATCCGCATCTCGAAAGGCGGTACTGCCAGTTTTTGAGAAAATGAAGGGCCTGTTGTACTACCCGACATATTATGAAGGCCTCGAAATCTCGCCAAACATTATGTACACCGCCCAGGAGGCAACACAGTCTTCGATAGCGGCAACTGACTGGCTTGTCGAGAACCGTGGTGAAACTTTTTACATGGTGGGGTCGGACTACATTTGGCCTCGGACAACGGTTAAGCTTTCAACCATGGCGTTAAAGCGGCTGGGGGGTAAGTCTCTGGGAGAAACTTTTTTCCCACTGGGGCACATTGAATGGTCGTCCGCAATCAACAAGATTAAAGCCACTAAGCCTAAAGTTGTATTGAACTGCGTGGTGGGTGGCAGCAATGTGGCATTCTTCAAGCAGATGAAAGCTGCCGGTATCATCGATGATCCAAACATAACCGTCTTGTCGCTGGCAGTCTCCGAAGAAGAAGTCTCAGGAATTGGACGAGAGAACGCAGCGGGTAGTTTGTCCTTGATGGGATACTTCCAAAGCTTGGACAACGCTGCAAATCGTAAGTTTGTTTCTGGATTTAAAGCTAAGTACGGCCAAGACCGGGTAACAGGTGACTCGCTTGCTTGTGGTTATACGGGGGTTTATCTTTGGAAAGCGGCATGCGAGAAAGCCGACAGTTTTGCTGTTAAAGATGTCATAGCGGCGTCTTCGGAGCTTGCGATTGACGCGCCAGAAGGAAACGTGATGTTTCATAAGAATAACCACCATCTTTGGAAGTACGCTCGAGTTGGTGAATTCTTGCCGAATGGTCAGGTCAACATGATTTACGAGTCAGAGCTGATTGAACCGGATCCATTCCCCAAAGTTGTGTAAGGGAGGTTTTAATACCCTACAGAGGCTGCAGCGTTGGTGTTTTCACTGACCTGAAAGCGTGCATTCAGAGAAAGGGAAGGGTAGTTTTGCGAAGCCCTTCCTTTTTGGGGGTTCTTGTTTTAACGAATTGAGTTTCAGAACAGCTAATTATTATGGATGTAGAATTATTAGCCTTGCAGGCTTTTACGGGCCTCAGCATTTTTACCATTCTGATGTTAATGGCGCTGGGGTTATCTATCATATTCGGCCTGATGGGTGTAATCAATATGGCGCATGGCGAGCTAATGGCGATGGGTGCGTATACCACCTACGGGACGTCCTTATTTTTTGAAGCCTATTTCCCGGACCTAATGGGCATCTATTTTATTGTCGGGATCATACTTGCATTTTGTTTGACTTTTCTATTCGGGTTGTTATTGGAACGAGGGCTGATTCAATTTCTCTATAAAAGACCACTCGATACGTTGTTGGCGACTTGGGGTGTTGGCCTCATTTTGCAACAGGTATTCCGCCAATTTATTAATCCAAGGCCTGTTGAGGTTCCGACAGCATCCTGGTTACAAGGGCAATTTCACATCACGGATATGGTCACATTACCTTATAGCCGTTTGTTCATCATTGGCCTTGCAATTGTGACAGCACTTCTAGTTTACATTTTGCTATATAAGACACGGCTAGGATTGTTGATTCGTGCCGTGAATCAGAATCGAGAAATGAGCGGGGCCGTTGGAATTAACCAAAAGCGGGTCGATGCTTTCACTTTTGGTTTAGGTAGCGGATTGGCGGGAATCGCGGGCAGCGCATTTACAATGTTGGCATCTACTGCGCCGGACACCGGTCAACATTACATTGTAGATACGTTTATTGTCGTTGTTTTTGGAGGCGTTGAAAGTATACTCGGAACAATATTGTCGGCATTTTTCATTGGCCAAGCACAGGGTTTATTTGAATACTACCTAAGTGGTTCAATGTCGAGGGCCCTCATTCTATTAATGGTGATTGTTGTGTTGTATTTTCGGCCAAATGGGCTATTTGCCTCGAAAGTGCGTCGCTGATGGCAAATAATGTCGTAAGTAGGTCGGAAGGGAATAGTCAGGTTGAGGGTCGATTAGCTTTAGCAAATTTTCTAGACAAGTTTGGCCTTTTAATCCTGGCGGTACTGATTCTGGCGGTTTTGCCTGGTTTTCTTAGCATGTTCCGACTTGGATTGGCCGCCAAATACCTTTCTTTCGCTTTTCCAGCGGTAGGCATCGTTTTAATCTGGGGCTATGGTGGAATCCTGAGTTTGGGCCAGGCCGCATTTTTTGGCCTAGGCAGTTATATGATGGCCATGTTTCTCAAGCTAGAGGGTGCTGCCAACCCGGAATCGTCTTCTGGTACGGAACTAGCTGCTTTTTTTGGAACGGCAGGGTTACCAGACTTTATGGCCTGGAACAGTGTTGAAAAATTGCCATGGTGGTGGGAGCCTTTCCATTACGCGTGGTTCACAATTCCTGCCATTCTAATTATCCCACCCGTGGTAGCTTTTGCGATTAGCTACCTTAATTTCAGGAAGCGTGTCAGCGGTGTTTACTTTGCCATCGTAACGTTGGCTATCTCAGCAATCTTGATGATCGTCATCATCGGAAATCAAGGTCTGACAGGAGGCGTTAACGGAATTAACGATTTCAAGACTTTTTTGGGGATGGATTTAGATAGTGATCGAGCCAAAATGGTGCTGTACTTCATTACCGCAGTTCTCCTTTTATTAGCTGTAATGGTTGGCCAATTCATATTAAAGAGTCGAGCCGGGCGGATTTTAGTGGCGATTCGAGATCTAGAAGATCGGACGCGCTTTTCAGGTTATGACCCAGCCATGTATAAAGCGTTTATCTTCGCAGTAGCGGCACTTTTTGCTTCGATTGGGGGGGCTATGTTTACTATTCAGTGGGGGCTTGCATCGCCTGCGCTGGTTGGAATTGTGCCGTCAATTGAAATGGTGATTTATGCTGCAGTTGGCGGGCGACTTTCGCTGATTGGAGCGGTCTATGGAGCATTCTTAGTTGGTTATGCCAAGACGGTTTTCTCTGAAAACTTTGTCGAGTACTGGATCTATTTTGTTGGTGGTCTTTTTGTCGTAGTCGTTATGTTTCTACCTAAGGGTCTTGCCGGCCTCATTGAGAACCTCAGGGGCAGTGGAGGCCGTAAATAACGTGGCTACGGATAATTTTCTCTCAATCACAAACTTGACCGTTTCATTTGACGGTTTCAAAGCTGTGGATGATCTTAATTTTTCGGTGGATGAGGGAGAGCTTCGAGTCGTAATTGGCCCCAACGGTGCTGGGAAAACGACGTTACTGGATATGATATGCGGAAAAACGAAGCCAACAAACGGCAAGATTAAGTTTAGAGATCTTGAACTGACCCAGATGATCGAATACCAGATCAACCGTGCTGGCATTGGAAGAAAATTCCAAACACCATCCATCTACGAAGACCTAACAGTGTTTGAAAATTTAGAGATCTCCTATCCTGAAAAGCGCAGTGTTACTGGGTCCCTCTTTTTCAAGCTAACGGCGGAGATTACGGAGAAGATCGAGACTGTTGCGGCCCAAATTTTCTTGACTGAGGAATTGGCGACTAAAGCGGGTTTGTTATCTCATGGGCAAAAACAGTGGCTGGAGATTGGGTTGTGCCTCATGCAAGATCCCAAGTTGCTATTGCTCGATGAGCCGGTTGCTGGGATGAGTGCCCGTGAGCGTGAACAAACCGCAGAATTGTTAAAAAGATTATCAGCAGGACGATCTCTAGTTTTGATTGAGCACGACATGGCTTTTGTCGAGATGATTGCGCAGACCGTTACAGTACTTCATCAAGGAAAATTGCTGGCGGAAGGCAGCATGCAAGAAGTGCAGAGCGATGAGCGCGTGATTGATGTTTACCTTGGTAACTAACCGACCATGACGTTACTCAAAGTTGACAAATTACATGTTTATTACGGTGACAGCCATGTTATTCGTGGTATCAGTCTTGAACTAGTGGAGAATGAAACCATTGCAATTATGGGGCGTAACGGGATGGGAAAGACCACCTTGCTCAAAGCACTCATTGGCCTTTTGCCAGTTCGACAAGGAACGTTAAGCGTTCGGGAGCAAGTGCTGACCAATTCAGAGAGTTACCGTCGTGTTGCCGCGGGGATGGGGTTTATACCGCAGGGTCGAATGATTTTTCCTTTTCTGACTGTTGAGGAAAATCTGCTTGTCGGAATGGAAACGTTAAAAGACCGTGAAATTCCAGAGTTTGTTTACGACGTATTTCCAGTGTTACAGGAGATGAAAAATAGAAAAGGTGGTAATTTGTCAGGTGGGCAACAGCAACAATTGGCTATTGCGAGAGCGTTGGTGAGTAAGCCGACGGTGTTGTTATTGGATGAGCCGACCGAAGGTATACAACCATCGATCATTAAGGATATTGCAGTGGCTCTGAACCAGTTAAAAGCGGATCTTGGTTTCTCACTTATTTTGACGGAGCAGGCACTTAGTTTTGCTATGGAAGTTGCCGACCGGTTTCTGATAATGGAGCGGGGGGAATTTGTTCATGAAGAGTCCAGGGCCAACGTGGATGAAACCAAGATACGGTCTTATCTGACCATCTAAGAGGTATTCTGACAAGTTCAGCCTTGAGTTTGTAATGGGAAAGTCAGTCCACAACACAGTTTCATTAGATGAATCTTGTGACAAGATTCTACGTTGAAAAAGAGTGGTTTGGGATACAGCAGTCGTATGCTTCGTATTAACCAGTTCAAGAAGCGGTCGTAGGATGACTGCTCAATCAGTTTCAGGGCGCTCCAAGTCGACAATTGAAGGTTGTCGATTTCCCTAAATAACGAATTAGGTGGTATTTAGTAGTGGCAGAAACTATTGATCGAGTCGTTGGTTATATCAGTGATCCTGTGATCTCCGAGAAACTCCACAATCTAAGTCATCAAGGTACTGTGGAGTATGTGGTCATTGAACAGAAAGACACCCTGCGTCGTCGTATTCGAATTCAGTCAGATTGTGGGACGGAATGTCTGGTTGCGATACCACGGAATCAGACTCTGTCTGATGGCGCAGTATTGCTGTTAGAGAAGGATCGTGCCATCGTGATTCGTTTGACTGCAGAGGAGTGGCTATCTTTGCTGCCCACGAGCATTGAAGATGCTACGGAGCTCGGGTATTTTGTGGGTAACCTACATTGGCGGGTTCGTTTTGATGGGCCGATTTTGTTAATTGCTTTAGAAGGACCTGAGGAGGATTATCTTGCTCGATTGAGGCCTTTCTTTGAATCGGGACGAGCAAAACGGATCGATCATGAGCGGTAAACACTTAAGTATTCTGAAATCGCTGCAACATGGCGACAGTTTTTTCCCAGCGGGTGGAATCGCTATGTCGGGAGGCCTCGAAACACTGGTAGATGAACATAGGATCAATTCTGTGCAGATGGTCGAAGATTTTTTGACAGGTCAACTCCAGTGTCGGTGGGCGACCATGGAAAGACCAATCGTTGTTGCTGCGTCCCGCACCTGCACGGATCTCGAAGTTTTGTGTGAAATCGATGCACAGGTAGAAGCGCAGACTCTGGCTGCGGAATTGCGTGGGGGGTCTGTGCGATCGGGTAGGGCATTGTTGCAAGTTCATTCGAGTCTTGATACCAATAATGCGGAAGAATTTAGAGAGATGATCCAGAAGGATCGAGCAATAGGACACAATATGGTGGTACAGGGGCTGGTGTGGGGGAACGTTGGCTTATCAGAGCATCTGATTGAGGCAATGTCTGCTCATACATTTTGCGTAGGACTCCTCGGGGCGTCACTTCGTCTTGGTGTAATTGGCCATACCAAAGTACAAGCAGTATTCGGTCATTTACATGAAATTATTAGTGGAACACTCAAAGAAACAAGCATACCCCTAGAGGGGGTATCAGCTTTTTCGCCGGAGCAGGAAATTGCAGTCATGCGACACGAAAATTCGACTCACCGCCTTTTTTTTAACTAAACGGGTACGTATTTAAGCGGAGAATTCAAAGATGATGCTGACACCAACAGAAATCGAACGATTGACTATCTTTACAGCCGCTGAATTAGCCCGCAAAAGAAGGGCAAAAGGGCTTGCGCTGAATCATCCCGAGGCCGTCGCCTTCATATCAGATGAAATACTCGAAGGCGCACGAGAGGGAAAAAGGGTGGCTGAATTAATATCATTTGGATCCACATTGCTGACATCCGATGATGTGATGTCAGGTGTGGCTGAATTAATGCCTATGATCCAAGTAGAAGGCACCTTCCCTGATGGGACAAAACTCGTGACGGTGCATGATCCTATTCGTCCAGGTCAGAAAAAAATAGATAAATCTGATCAAGTTGTTCCAGGTGAACTGTTTCCGGCAGACGGTGAAATAGAAATTAATGCCGGACGTCAGAAGACAGGCATCAAGGTGGTCAATACGGGCGATCGGCCAATACAAGTGGGAAGCCATTATCATTTCTTTGAAACCAATGCTGCTCTTGAGTTTGATCGAGAAGCCGCTTACGGCATGCATCTTGATATACCGGCCGGCACGGCTGTTCGTTTCGAACCAGGGGAATCTAAGGAGGTACCCTTGACAACGTTTGGGGGTACCAGGGAGCTCTATGGATTAAATGGGCTGACAAATGGTGCGGCTGACAGTGAGCTTCGGAAGTCGGAGGCGATGCGGCGTGCTAAAAATAGACATTTTAAAGGGGCTTGAAGCGATGACAACAATGACAAGAAAAGAATATGCCGAGATGTACGGTCCGACGACCGGTGATGCCATTCGTTTGGGTGACACTTCTTTAATAGCGGAAGTAGAACACGATTTTGCAGTTCCCGGTGACGAATGCTTGCATGGAGGAGGAAAAACACTTCGTGATGGTTTGGGCCTAACGCCTGGATATGACAGCGCAATGGGCTCGTTAGACATGTTGTTATGCAACGCGCTGGTGATTGATCCAGTTCTTGGGATTATCAAGGGTGATATAGGGATTAAAAACGGAAAAATTGTTGGCGTAGGCAAGGCTGGGAATCCAGCAACTATGGATGGCGTAGATTCGAATCTGATCTGCGGCGCAGCCACCACTGTCAGAGACGCAGAGGGATTGATCGCTACGCCCGGCGGGATCGATGTTCACGTTCATTTTGACAGCGCTCAGTTATGTGAGCACGCAATCAGCTCCGGAATTACGACAATGTTGGGAGGGTCTCTTGGCCCGATTACGGTCGGAATTGACTGTGGCGGTGCATGGAACGTCGGAAGGATGCTCCAAGCTGCAGAGCACTGGCCAATCAACTTCGGATTCCTAGGCCGTGGCAACACTTCCAAGCCCCGCTCAATTTACGATCAGGTAGCGGGTGGCTGTTTCGGTATGAAGATCCACGAGGATTGGGGGGCGATGCCGGCGGTTATTGATACCTGCCTTTCCGTTGCAGACGAATTGGATTTCCAGGTGCAATTACATACCGATACGTTGAACGAAAGTGGTTTTTTGGAAGATACCCTGGCAGCCATAAATGGGCGTACAATTCATATGTATCATACGGAAGGTGCCGGAGGCGGACATGCCCCGGACATAATCAGGGTTGCTGGAATAAAAAACTGCCTTCCGTCTTCGACCAACCCCACTAATCCGTATACGGTGAATACTTTCGATGAGCATCTGGACATGACGATGGTCTGCCATCACCTGAATCCATCTATACCAGAAGACGTTGCTTTTGCTGAAAGTCGCATACGTCCGCAGAGTATTGCTGCCGAAGATATCCTGCATGACCTTGGCGCAATTGCGATGTTAGGGTCTGACAGTCAAGGCATGGGGAGAATTAATGAGGTAATCTGTAGAACTTGGCAGCTTGCATCAAAAATGAAGGATCAGCGAGGCCGGTTGCAAGAAGAAAAGAGCAAACAAGGCGACAACGAAAGAATAAAAAGATATATCGCTAAATACACCATAAATGCCGCGCGAACTTTTGGTATAGACAAGTATGTTGGATCTCTGGAATCCGGCAAGATGGCTGATGTTGTACTGTGGCGCCCAGGGTTTTTTGGCATTAAGCCGGAACTGGTTGTGAAAGGAGGGTTTATTGCCTGGGCTCCGATGGGAGACAGTGCTGCATCCTTGATGACGTGTGAGCCAGTGATAATGCGCCCCCAGTGGGGCGCATTCGGGTCGGCGCAAAAGTCGCTCAGTGCTTCTTTTGTAAATCCATTGGCAATAGAGTCTGATCTTCAAGGTCAACTAAATTTGACCAAGCCACTGCTGCCTACTAGAGGCACTCGCAAACTCAGCAAACAGCACATGTTACACAATTCGGTTTGCCCGTCTATCAAAGTAGACCCACAGACGTTCGATGTTTTTGTGGATGGGAAGTTGGCCTACTGCGAACCCGCTGAAAGATTGCCTTTGACACAGCGCTATATGCTTCGATGACAGCAGAAACGCATACTACAGCGAGTCCTGCCCGAATCGGTGTCGGCGGACCAGTAGGTTCCGGTAAGACTGCGCTTATCGAACGTCTGATACCAGTGTTCGATAAGCGTAATCTCCAGGTCGCAATTGTTACTAATGACTTAGTGACTAAAGAAGACGCCGAACGATTGAAACGAAGCGGGTTAATTGACCCTGCTAGAGTGCTGGCAGTGGAAACTGGCGCTTGTCCCCACACTGCCATTCGTGAGGACCCGACGTTGAATATCCAGTCGGCTGATGAGTTAGTACGATCTTATCCTGATCTTACTGCAGTAATCATCGAGAGCGGTGGTGACAACTTGGCATCTACATTTTCTCTAGAGTTAGTTGACTATTGGCTGTTCGTAATCGATGTCTCTGGGGGTGACGATATTCCAAGAAAAAGAGGTCCTGGTGTTGTCAGGGCAGATCTAGTGGTGATCAATAAAATTGATCTGGCTCCGCATGTCGACGTCAATCTTGACCGCATGGTTTCAGAAGCCATCGAGGTGCGCGACGGGAAACCAGTTCTTCTTACCAATTGCGCGACAGGAGAGGGGGTCGATAGGGTTATGGATCAACTAGTGCATGACGTTTTGTTTGTTTGACGTGAATACCTACCAGAACGATGTCGAAAATAGGGTCGACGACCTTTTTATACAGTTCGCAAAAGGGCCGGAAAGCCGGACCTATGTATCAAATCAGTACTTTCGATATCCGTACCACATCTGTCGTGCTCAATATCTTGATCAATGTCCCAGCGGCCTGGCATCAGTATATATACAGTCGACGGCTGGGGGCGTATTTTCGAATGATCGACTGAAAAGCAGATTTCACGCGCTACCTGACTCTGCCGCGTACGTGACTTCTCAAGCCTCAACCATTGTTCATCGAATGGACCATGGTAACGCGGATCTTACCGTAGTGATACGGGCGGAGTCCGGTAGTTTTTTCGAGTATCTGCCGGATCCTGTTATCTTGTTTCCAAAATCCCGTTTGACCTCGAGAGTCTTCATTGAATTGGATCCGCAAGCCACAGTATTAATTGCTGATTCGTTCCTGATTCATGATCCCAATGAGCGGGGCGATGTATTTTCTGAATTTCGAAATGAAATTGAAGTAAAGGGCCTGGACGGCAGGTTACTCTGCAGAGATAGGAATATACTGACCGGTGCGATGTATACCGGCGAAATGTTAGGTGTCATGGGCTCACATCGAGTACACGGGACATTCTTTCTGTTGCGTAAAAATTTGCCAATAGAGTTGATTTGCTCTGAATTTCGCAAAGAGTCCGAAAACCATTTAGAGACATATACAGGTGTATCTGTTTTGCCTAATGACTGCGGTATATGGGCTCGCGCTGTTTCAGCAGATTCAGTTTCTTTACGGGCGACGTTACATGGTTTATGGCGTGTGGCCAGAAAGTCAATCGTTGGGGCTTTTCCAAACGACAGAAAGAAATAGGTGGTTTTTCCGAGGCAAGAATTAATTATGTCAATTCAAATGAGTGATATATACCCGGCCCGGAAAAAAATTTCTGGAATCACGTGTCGTACCCCTTAGTAGCAACATGGTCATTGTCTGATCGTAACCGTGACGTTCAACTCAAACTTGAAATTTAGAAGTATAGGAAGATCAAAACCTGTCAAGCAAATAAATTCGACGTTTTATCGGCGCTTGGTGGTGGGATAGCGGATTTGGTCTACCGGTATTTAGTTTTTTGGGTTGGATTTCAGCTCGGCCCCTCCGAGAAAGGCCTCTACATAGCTTTTGACTCCTCTGAGAATCTGCAAAAAGGGCCGCTGAGCACGCAGATCCCCTTACAGCGTTCAATGTTCGAACGCGGGAGGATCGCGGGATACCAGGGAACTTCAGGGTATTGGAAGTTCGTATCGCCTAAGTCACTGAAGGAAGGAACAGGATCGGTTAGCATCAGGGGTGGCTCACGCAATGTCTGTTCCACGATGTGTTCAAGGATCTTCGCGACCTCAAGCGGATCGATGATGAAGGAGATGATCCGCATCTGCTCCCCGCAAATACTCTCACTGAAAACTACAATGATTGCAGAGTCAACAGTAATACTGCTGGCGTTTTCAGACGGACTGATTGAAACAACACTTGGTTGGGTGGTATCTGCAACTGTATCTCCACCAGAACCTGTATCACCCGAAGAATTGTCACTCGAAACAGAAACTGTGGTAAACTTCCAGGAACTGTCCTGATCCAGGCTGTTGCCTGAAATATCCTGAACTGTACTGGAGACAGATGCAGAATAA
>Ga0114997_10001219_pt1 | contig 21491 bp, 22 predicted proteins | sample ArcticOcean_MG_C_2_FD_87045 | JGI IMG/M metagenome (GOLD analysis project Ga0114997, IMG submission 87045) | Marine microbial communities from western Arctic Ocean - ArcticOcean_MG_CB4_136 | ecosystem: Environmental > Aquatic > Marine > Oceanic | place: Arctic Ocean: Canada Basin | collected...
CTGGAAAAGTAAAAAGACCGCAAGCAGGTAAAAGACATGGTATGATTAAACGAACAAATTCGCAAATAAGAAAACTTAGAGGCACTACGATTATGTCAAAGCAAGACACTAAAATTGTAAAATCGTATATGCCATACAATAATTAATTAAGAGGTTTAAATGGCAAGAACAAAACGTGGAGTAACCAGTAAAGCTAAGCATAAAAAAGTTTTAAAAGCTGTTAAAGGTCAATACGGAAGAAGAAAAAATACAATCCGTATTGCGCGTCAAGCCATGGAAAAGGCGATGCAGTATGCATACAGAGATAGAAAAGCTAAAAAAAGAGAATTCAGATCTTTGTGGATACAGAGAATCAATGCAGGGGTTAGGGTCGAAGGTTTAACTTATGCAAAGTTCATCAATGGCTTAATTAAGTCAAAAATAAAATTAGACAGAAAAGTATTAGCAGAATTGGCGTATAATAACCCAGAAGTCTTTAAATCAATAGTAAAAAAAGTTCAATCCTCCCTTAACTAATTAGGGTCTTTGATTTATTCTATAAATAGTAAAAGAATCAAAAAACCCAATGAGTGATTTAAAAAAAATAAATTTTAGTTTTAATGAAAAAATAAATTCAATTAAATCAAAAGAAGAATTACAAAATTTAAAAACAGAATTTTTTGGAAAAAATGGAGAAATAACTAGTCAGTTTAAAAAATTAGGGTCCTTACCATCAGAGCAAAAAAAAGAATTCGCGTCCTTTTTAAATAAATTAAAAAGTGACTTAATTAATCAAATAGAATTAAAAGTTTTAGAATTAGAGACAAAAGATATTAATGAAAAATTAAAAAATGAAAAAGTAGATATTACTCTTCCAGTTAGGCCCTTCAATAAAGGAAAAATTCATCCAGTATCTCAAGTGATTGATGAAATTTCTTCTATATTTTCAGAAATTGGATTTTCAGTTGCAGAAGGCCCTGATGTAGAAACAGAACATAATAATTTTACAGCACTAAATACACCAGAGAATCATCCAGCAAGAGATATGCATGATACTTTTTATTTAGAGGAAAGTAAAAAAATTTTATTAAGAACCCACACTTCTCCAGTTCAAATTAGAACAATGTTAAATGAGAAACCTCCTCTAAAAATTATTGTACCTGGTAGAACTTATCGTTGTGATAGTGATCAGACACATGCACCAATGTTTCATCAACTTGAGGGGTTACATATAGATAAAAATATTACTATGAGCCATTTGAAAGGATGTTTGAACTATTTTATTAAAGAATTTTTTGAAGTTAAAAATATAAAAATGAGATTTAGACCAAGTCATTTTCCATTCACCGAGCCATCGGCAGAAGTTGATATTGGTTATAGATTAGAAAATGGAAGGATTGTAATTGGAGAAGGCAATAAATGGTTAGAAATTTTAGGTTGTGGAATGGTACATCCAAATGTTTTAAGAAATGTAAAAATTAATCCAGAAAAATATCAAGGATTTGCTTTTGGAATGGGCATTGATCGGCTAGCAATGTTAAAATATGGAATTAATGATTTAAGAGCTTTTTTTGAAAGTGACTACCGCTGGTTAAGTCATTTTGGTTTTGATCCATTGGATGTACCAACCAATTATAGAGGTTTAAGTAAATGATAATTACAATACCTTGGCTTAAAGAGCATTTAAAAACAAATGCTAATGAGGCAAAAATTATCGATCAATTAACTAGTATAGGTTTAGAAGTTGAGAATATTAAAGAAGGTGCAAGAGAATTAAGTGAATTTAAAATTGCAAAAATTTTAAAAGCGGAAAAACATCCTAATGCGGATAAGCTGAAAGTTTGTGATGTTAGTTTGGGAGATAAAAAAATTATTAAAGTTGTTTGTGGGGCGCCAAATGCAAGAACAGGATTGATTACTATTTATGCACCACCAGGTGCCACAATACCTAAATCAAAATTTAAGTTAAAAGTAGCTACAATTAGAGGCATAGAATCAAGCGGAATGCTTTGTTCTCAAAGTGAACTTAATCTATCCAATGAAAGTGACGGAATTGTAGATTTAAAAAATAAAGAAAAAGAAATTGGTAAGAGTTTTTTTAAAAGCAAAAGTGAAAAAACAATAGATATATCAATAACCCCAAATAGAGCAGACTGCCTAGGTGTTAGGGGCATAGCCAGAGATTTAGCGTCTTCAGGAATAGGAAGTCTTTTAAAGATAAAAAAAACTCCCATCAGACAAAAATTTAAGCAACCTTTTAAAGTTTCAATTTCTAAGGATAAAAATCAAGGATGCCTTTCTTTCGGAAGTTGTTATATAAAGAATATTACAAATAAAGAGAGCCCTTCATGGCTAAAAGATAAAATTTTAAGTCTTGGTCTAAAACCTGTTTCTGCCTTAGTAGATATCACAAACTATGTAATGTTTGATCTTAATAGACCTTTACATGCATATGATGCAGATAAAATTAATAAAGAAATTATTGTAAGGGTATCAAAAGAAGGTGAAAGTTTCGAAGCTCTGGATAATAAAAAGTATAAGTTAAAAGCCAACATGTGTGTAATTGCGGATAAGTCCAGTATACTTGGATTAGGAGGAATAATTGGTGGCACAAAAACATCCACTGAATATGAAACTAAAAATATTTTATTGGAATCAGCTTACTTTTTACCTAATTCAATAAGAAAAACATCAAGATTATTAAATATTAATACGGACGCAAAATACAGATTTGAAAGAGGGGTAGACCCTAAATCTATTAATGAAGGACTTGAAATTGCTACAGCATTAATAATAAAAATTTGCGGTGGTGAAGCAAGTAAATTTACTATCACAGGAGCTATAAGTCAAAAAAATAAAATAATAAATTTAGACTTAGAAAAATTTAAAAAAATAATTGGAATTACAATTTCAAATAAAGAAATAAATCAAATTTTACTATCTTTAGGATGTAAAATTAAACCTGGTAAAAAATCTTTTAAAGTTGAAGCTCCTTCTTGGAGGCCTGATATTATACAAGACATAGATTTAATTGAAGAATTAATTAGAATAAAAGGTTTTGATAAGATTGAATTAATTGAACCTGAGAAAAAAAGAGAAAAGGAAACTTTAAATTTTAAACAAAAACTCTTTCATCTTTCACAAAGATCTTTAGCATCAAAAGGTTATATGGAAACTGTTTCCTGGTCTTTTACAGATTCTAAGGTTGATAAACAGTTTTCAAAAATTGAAAAAGGAATTAAAATTTTCAATCCTATATCTAGTGATTTAGATGTATTAAGAAGGTCAATTTTTTCAAACCTTGCTATAAGTATAAAAAAAAATCAGGATAGGGGCTACGAAGACCTTTCTTTTTTTGAAATTGGACCAACATTTTTTGGAAAAAATCCTGGTGAACAACAAATTGTAGTTGGAGCCATAAAAACAGGTTTGGTTGGAAGAAAAAGTTGGTTAGAAAAATCTAGAAATATTGATGTATTTGATGTCAAAAGTGACGTTATAAGAACTTTGATAGAATTGGGCATAAACGAAAATTATTTGTATGTAAGTAATAATACAAAAAACTGTTATCACCCTGGTCGATCAGGCTCTATAAATTTAAAATCAGAAAAAGGACCTCACCTTGCTTATTTTGGTGAACTACATCCAGCGATAATTACGAATTTAGGATTTAAAGAAAAAAATATTTTTGGATTAGAAATATTCTTAAAAAATATTCCAAAACCAGATAAGAAATTAAGAATCCTAAAAAAAAAGTATATTGTTTCTGATTTTCAAAAAACAGAAAGAGATTTTGCTTTTGTAATTGACAAATTTTATAATATTGGTGATCTTGAATTGCTAATAAAAGAAATAGATGTAGAAACTATAAAAAAAGTAATAACATTTGACGTTTTTGAGGGTAAAAATATTCCTGAAGGAAAAAAATCAGTGGCAATTAATGTTACGCTTCAGGCTTTTGATAAAACTTTAACTGAAAAAGACCTAGATCAAATAAGTCAAAAGATTATAGAAACTGTTAAGGAAAAAACAGGCGCAACAATTAGATCATAATGTCAGATATAGAAAAAATACGTAATTTTTCAATCATAGCACATATCGACCATGGAAAATCCACTATAGCTGATAGAATAATTCATAAGTGTGGTGGGTTAACAGATCGAGAAATGAAAACTCAAGTGCTAGACTCCATGGATATTGAAAGAGAAAGAGGAATTACAATTAAGGCTCAAACCGTTAAGTTAAAATATAAAGCTAAAAATGGAAAAGAATATATATTAAATATAATTGACACTCCGGGCCATGTTGATTTTGGATACGAAGTGAGTAGATCGCTTTCTGCTTGTGAAGGTTCTTTGTTAATAGTCGATAGCACTCAAGGAGTCGAGGCTCAGACCTTAGCCAACGTTTATCAAGCGCTTGAGATAAATCATGAGGTAATACCAGTTTTAAATAAAATAGATTTACCTGCGTCAGATTTAGAAAAAACAAAAAAGGAAATAGAAGATGTGATAGGAATTGATACGTCAAGCGCCATAGGTTGTTCGGGAAAAACCGGTGAAGGAATAAACGATATTCTCGAGTCAATTATTAAAATTTTACCTCCGCCTAAAGGAGACCAAAATGAAAAATTGAAGTCGTTACTTGTAGATAGTTGGTACGATACGTATTTAGGTGTGGTTATTTTAGTTAGAATTATTGATGGAAAAATAAAAAAAAATATGAAAATTAAACTGATGTCAAATGATCAGGAGTATGTAATAGAAAAAGTAGGAGTATTTACCCCTAAGCCAGAAGATGTTGATGAATTAAATTCTGGAGAGATAGGATTTATAATAACAGGTATAAAAACTTTATCCGAAACAAAAGTTGGAGATACAATTTGTGACGCTTCAAATCCATTAGACATAGCATTACCAGGATTTAAACCTAGTAAGCCTGTAGTATTTTGTGGTCTATTTCCGGTAGATAGTTCGGAGTATCAAAAATTAAAGGATGGTCTTGGAAAACTTAAACTTAACGATGCAAGTTTTTCTTATGAGGCGGAGTCTTCAAGCGCTTTAGGATTAGGTTTTAGGTGTGGTTTTCTTGGTTTACTTCATTTAGAAATTACAACAGAAAGATTAGAAAGAGAGTTTGATGTAAGTTTAATAACAACAACGCCCGGTGTAATTTACAAAGTCCATAAGATCAAAGGTGAAATGATAGACCTTCAAAATCCATCAAATATGCCAGACCCAACACAAATTGTAAAAATAGAGGAACCATGGATTAAAGCAACTGTTATTACTCCCGATGAGTATTTAGGATCAATCATAAAAATTTGCCAAGATAAAAGAGGCATTCAAACTAATTTAAGCTACTCAGGAAATAGAGCGGTTCTTTCGTATGATCTTCCTTTAAATGAAGTTGTTTTTGATTTTAATGATAAATTAAAATCAGTTTCTAGTGGGTATGCCAGCTTTGATTATGAAATTACAGGACACAAGGAAGGCGACTTGGTAAAACTTGGTATTTTAGTTAACACAGAACCAGTTGATGCCTTGGCAATGATTATACATAAAGATTTTGCAGAAAAAACAGGTAGGCAAGTTTGCGAAAAATTAAAAGATTTAATTCCAAGGCACAATTTTATGATTCCTATTCAAGCAGCTATAGGTGGAAAAATAGTTGCAAGAGAATCTATTAAAGGATTTTCAAAAGACGTACTTACAAAAATTCACGGTGGTGGAGCTGGCGACAGAAAGAAAAAATTACTTAAGAAACAAAAAAAAGGTAAGGCCAGGTCAAAACAATTTGGAAGAGTAGAAATACCTCAAGAAGCATTTATAGGCGTGCTTAAAATAAGTAAAGAAACATAAGCAAAAATTCAATATGAATAAAGATCTTCATATAATCACAAACGAAAGTATATTTTTTGAAGATGGAAAATACTACTGTGATAACATTGACTTAAAATCAATACCAGAAGCATTAAATGAGCAAAGAAATATTTCTATAATTGGGAGAAAGTCAAAAAAAAGACGATCAAAAAAAATTGATATAAAAAATATTAAAATAAATAGTAATATTTTTTTTTATGTTTACTCAATAATAAAAAGTCTTTTTAAGCAAAAGAACAAATATTTAATAATTTCAATTTCCCCGTATACTTTCGTTGCAAGTATTATTTTAAAAATTTTCAATAAAAATCAATTTGTTTATTTAAGAAGTGATGGTTACAAAGAGTACAGGTCAATCTTCGGTATAGTGGGGCCTGCTATATATCATTTTATGTTTTTAATAGTATCGAAGACATCGTCATTAATAAGTTGTAGAAAACATATTTTGAGGGGGAAGTCTGGACATATTGTTCACCCTTCTCAATTAAATGAAAAATGGTTTGCTAAAGTCAAACAAGAAAACTTTGATAAAAATAAACTATTGTATGTTGGGAGACTCCGAGTGGAAAAAGGTATTTTCTCATTATTAAAATTGATAAAAAATACAAATATAAAACTAACAGCTGTTACATCGGAAAAAGAAAATGATATAGATTTAAATTCTCAAAATATTTCAGTTATAAATTTTGAAAATTATAACGACGCAATTATAAAATTTTATGACAATCATGGCATATTTATTTTACCATCATACACAGAAGGTCATCCACAAGTCCTTGATGAAGCTTTAGCGCGTTTTCGTCCAGTAATTGTATTTGAAGAAATATCGCATGTCGCAAGAAATAGAAAAGGAGTTTTTATATCAAAAAGAAAAATTGATTCTTTAAAAGAAACAATTGATCATATAATAAAAAACTATGAATTAATAAAAGAGGATATAAAAAAAAATATATTGCCAACAAAAAAGAATTTTATAGAAGAGCTTAAAACAATTGTTTTTAAAAATTGAAATAATGACAAAATGACCAATACTAAGATGATAATACTTTGTGGAGGCAGGGGAAAAAGAATGGGTAGCTTTACAACTAACATACCGAAACCTATGATTAAAATAGGAGGTAAACCAATAATTGAACATAAAATTAAATATTATCAAAGTAGAGGAATAGATAAATTTATTTTTTGTTTAGGATATAAAGCAAATATTTTAAAAAAGTTTTTAATTAAAAAAACAAACAAAAGTATTTTTAATAATGGAGGAATAAAAACAGGAATTCTTAAAAGAATTTATTTAGCAAAGCATAATATTACAAGCGACACCCTAATAAGTTATGGTGACACATTGGCAAAAATAAATTTTAAAGACCTAATATCGAAACATAAAAAATCAAAATGCATGATAACAATTGTTGTTGCGCCAATTCAGAATCCTTTCGGTCTTGTCAATTGGAACGCGAAAGGAAGAGCTACTAAATTTGATGAAAAGCCGATTTTAAATCATTTTATTGGATATGCCGTATTAAGCCCAAATTTTTTTAAAAATATTAGCAAAAAAATTATAAACTTGAGTGATGGTAAAGGAGTTGTACAAGCAATAAATTATCTGATAAAAAAAAAAGAAGTTAATATATACAAATTTAATGATTTACAAGTTACAATTAATTCACCCGCAGAACTTAAAAATGCAAAAGTTAATTATGATAAATATTTTACTTTAAATGAAACACCTCAAAAATAAAAAAATTTTAATTACAGGTGGTGCGGGTTTCATAGGGTCTCATCTCGCATACAGACTAGTAAAAATTGGAGCGAAAGTTTCTGTTACCGTAAAGTATAATAGCATTATAGACTCACCAAGATTAGTTAAAATATGGGATAAAATTAATGTAATAGAAGCAGATCTTAGAAATACAGATTCTGTAATCGGGTTGAATAAAATGAGTTTTGATGTTGTTTTTCATTTGGCGGCATACAATCACGTAGGTGATAGCTTTAAACATGTTTTTGAAAATGTTAATTCTAATTTGTTATCGACTGTAAACCTTCTTAATCATGGTCCAAAAATAAAAAAATTAATTCATATGGGGACGTCAGAGATATATGGTATTCAGAAAGTTTTACCATTTAATACCAAAGAAAAACCAAACCCAATGTCACCATACGGCGTCTCAAAATATGCAAGTGAATTATTTTCTTTACTTAAAGCAAAACATACAAATTTAAATTTATTATGTGTAAGACCATTTAACACATTTGGGCCATTTCAAAGCGAAAAAGCAATTATCCCCGAAATAATAATTAAATGTTTGCAGAATAAAGAAATCAAAACAACTGAAGGAAAGCAGACCAGAGAGTTTAATTATATAGACAATATAATTGATGCAATACTATTTTTAGATAAAAAAATAAAACACAGCCTGGACCCTATTAATATTGGAAGCAATACTCCAGTAGCAATTAAGGACTTAGTTAAAAAAATACATAAATATTCCAACTCATCTTCAAAGTTAAAAATTGGAGCACTTAAATACAGGTCAAATGAAATCTGGAATATGCAAGCAAACAATAAATTGATCACATCAAAAGGCTGGAAACCCAATGTTAACTTTGATGATGGTTTAAAAAAAACAATTAGTTGGTATCGAAATTTTTATAAACTTTATTTAAGTGATAAAGGAATTTTTAAACAATTATAAGATTGGAGAGGTGGCCGAGTGGTTGAAGGCGCACGCTTGGAAAGCGTGTATACGAGCAATCGTATCAAGGGTTCGAATCCCTTTCTCTCCGCCATTACCAATACTTTTTTAAATTTGCATTTATAAGCTTGCCTGATTACACTCCTACAGACGTCGTACAGACGTCACTTCTCCACAGCTATTATATACGTAATTAATTTCTGTATTTTTCTTTATGATGCAATGTATGTTTAATTATGAAAAAATATATAACAGTAGCGTTCATGGCTTTAATTTTTTTAAGCATTGAAAGCGTAACACCAAAATCATCAGAAGCAGGTGTCTCTTGTAGAACAGATATCCTTGGTAATTATGTTTGTAGAGATTCTGGAGGAAACTCCTCTTCAACAAGAAGAGACATTCTTGGCAATGATGTAACTAATTTTAGTAATGGCGGAAGAATGAGTTGTAGAACTGATATCTTAGGCAATTACGTTTGTAATTAGTCAGAAGCCTAGCATTATAATGATAGTTAAGAACGCTATAGGTGTTCTGATTTTCGTTATCGTTTCTAGCTGTAGCACATGGTCTCATCGATCAGGAAACAATAGCAATCTTGACACTGATAAAAGATATTGCAACACAGAAGCACGAATTCAAGCTCCAACTTATATTTGTAGAAACCCTTTAATGTGTGCCCCTGATGAATTTGCGACAGCTATTGACGCTCTTTCAAGAAATGCAGCAGTGTTTGACAGATGTATGATGCAAAAAGGATATAATTAAAAAACAATTCCGTCGCCACACAGACGTCACTTCTGTTTCAGTTTACCGATTTTCAAAAAAATAGTTCAGGCTAATCAACAATAATAATCCGAGTGGTTGAAGGCGCACGCTTGGAAAGCGTGTATATGAGCAATCGTATCAAGGGTTCGAATCCCTTTCTCTCCGCCATTAATTTCACTTTTTTGCAGATTTTTAGAGTTGATAAAAATTGATCTAATAGCACTCCAACTCAGCTCTTAAAGACTCATTTTGCACATAATAAATGGAAAAAAATGTTGTATTTATAAGGTTTTGTTAAAATCAGTGTTTTTTTAATGTGCTCTAGGATTCTTAAATGGTAAATTCATACATATCAATACGAAATGATTCGTTTTGATTTTAGTAAAAATAAATAGGAGTAAACATGAAAGCAATAGCAGGACTAACGTCAATTTTTGACAGCCTAACGAAAGTAGTAATATCATTACTTGCTTTAGGTATCGTATTAAGCTTACTTGGTGGAAATGTTCCCTTTGTTAGTGGAATAGCATCAAACATTACAGGTTTAGTACAATCTTTAGGTGATGCCGGAATAGTTGGTTTGATAGCCGCTATCATCATTCTAAATCTTTATAAGTAATCAATTAATGCTATCACCTTTGTAGGATAGCTATTAATAAAGGTCTCTCTAAATATTTTTAATTTAGAGAGACTAAAATAGATCGGAAAAATTATGATAAATTGGATCACAACAATTACAAAATATTTAAACAAATTTTTAGAAGTTGGAATTTTGCTATTAGCAATATCAGTTATAGCTGAAATAGTATTTGGTCCAGAGGTAGCTTTTTTTGGATCCCAAGTTACGGCAAATTTAATAAACTTACTTAATGCTCTTGGTGAACAGGGAATTGCTGCTTTAATAATAGTTTTTGCTGTAATATTTGCATATAGAAAATTGTTAAAATAAAAAAATAAATTAAAAGTCATGTTGAGAGAGCACGCTTAAAAAGTGTGTATACAAGCAATCGTATTAAGGATTAAAACCCTCTCTCTCCAACATTAAATTAAAATTTTTATCCACATACACTTAAAAAGAGTTAAAACTAAATATGCGAATCAGCTACTATAATATTAAGAGGTGGTAGAGGGAGACTTAAGCCACCTCGGCTTTAAAATCTTTTTATAGAAATAATCTTTAATTTTGCTGTCTTCTTTATCATTTTAATTGTTTTGCTTATATTCATTATTACGGTTTTTTTCATTGGGCCATAAGCATGTATTAACCTTGTTTTAGAAAGCGCGATTGCAACGTGACCCTTCCAATAAATCATGTCATTTTTTTTAATATTTTTAAGTTCTATATTTCTTTTGAAATATTTTACCTGATCTTTAACGTCTCTAGGGCAATATTTATTATTGTAGTTAAAAAAAATCTGTATAAGCGCTGAACAATCTAATCCTCTATATGATTTTCCGCCCCAAGAATATTTTATATTTTTAAAAATTTTAATATCAGAGAAAATGTTTTTGCTCTTAAAGTTAATAGGTTTTATGCAGTCACCTTTTATCCAGCAATTATCAAATTTTCTAAAATTAAATTTAATATTTTGTATTCTTATTTTAGAACCATAAGAAAGTTTGTTAATAATTTTTGAGTTATTGGGATATTTATAAATATTTGCAAATAACTTGCACACTTTGTGAGTTGGCGTGACATAAGAAATAAAATTCTTTTTCTTAATATAGCCAGTATATCCGTCTTCTTTTATCCTTATTTTAAACCATTTATTCTGTTTCTTAATTATTCCAAATGCATCACCATAAATCATTTGTGTGACTATCTTAGAACTTACAGACATTTTTTTAAAAACTTTAATATGATTAAAATTATTTAAATAATATTTTTTCATAATCTTATTAATCTTTAACAGGTGCTATTTTTGAAATCCAAAATATTAGAATAAGTACAGGAATACCAATAATAGCTGTAAAAATGTAGAAGTTAGCATAACCTATCTGATCAACAATTCCTCCAGAGTATCCAGCAAGCACCTTTGGAAGAAGTAACATTATTGAGCTAAAAAGCGCATATTGGGTGGCGGTAAATTTTAAAGAGGTTAAGGCCGACAAATAAACTACAAAAGCAGCACCAGCAAAACCGCTTGAAATATTGTCTGCCGTAATAACTATTATAAGTAAATTTATTGAAGGTTCTGATATAGCCAACCAAGAAAAAAGTAAATTACTTGCAGCGGCAACTAATGCTCCAAAAAACAAACATCTAATTGTTCCAAGCTTAATGGCACAATAACCACCAATTATTCCACCTGCAATAGTAGCAAAAACTCCAAAAAATTTTGAATAGGTTGCTATTTCTTTGATATTAAATCCTTTTTCAAGGTAAAAAACATTTGCTACAACACCCATAACAACATCTGCAATTCTATATAGTGCAATTAATAATAAAATAAACACAGCAGTTTTGCCGTACCTTTTTGTAAAATCTAGTATTGGTTTCGTATATACATTAAATGCGGTTTTTTTCGGAATCAATTTTACTACAATTAAAAAATAAATTGTTAAAGAGGAAGTAGCAAAAGAAATAATGAGTCTTGCAAGAGCAAATAGAAATTTCACAATAGGACCTTTTTCTAAAAACGGATTTTCTAAAAATGAAAATGTTATTATGAAAATTGAAATAGCTATTAAGAAAGAGGTTAAAAATCTTAACTGATGTTGAAAATTAATCAATGAACCTTCTCTACTAACTTTAGGCTCAGGAGATAAAACTGTTGTCAAAACCCCAATCAACATTAGAAAAGCCATACTTAAATAAACTGTTTGCCAAACCTTTACATCATAATTTTCTGTGCCTAAATAAGCAGCTAAAAATAAACTACCTGCTCCAGCTACAAGCATAGCTATCCGATATCCCGCAATATACATGGCTGAAAGAGCGCCTTGTAGTTTTTGTGGAGCTGATTCAATTCTAAAAGCGTCGACTATTATGTCCTGAGTAGCACTAGAAAATGAGATTAAAACAGCACCTATTGCCGTGTAAATTAAAGACTTTGATGGATCTGTAAAAGATATAAAAATTAAGCTGGATATAACCATTGTTTGAGAAGTTAAGAGCCAACTTTTTCTGTGCCCAAATTTTTTAAAAGGTAATCTCAAATGATCAACTATAGGAGTCCAAATAAATTTAAAAGAGTAGGCAAGACCTGCCCAGCTAAACATTGTTACCATTCCTCTATTTACGCCAGCTTTTACAAGCCATACAGAAAGAGTAGAAAAAACTAAAAGAATAGGTAAGCCTGATGAGAAACCTAGCAAAAACATTCTAATCGCTTTGAGGTTTAAAAAATTATAATTTAATTTATTCATTAAAATTTATTTATCCTTTCCAAAAAGAAGGAAAAAATAATACCAGAACTGCAAAAAGCTCTAATCGTCCAAGAAGCATGCCAAACGAAAGAAGCCATTTTGAGGAATCTGAAATCTCTTTAAAATTTCCATTAGGACCAATCATTTCTCCCAGACCTGGCCCGACATTAGATATTGAAGTAGCTGCAGCAGAAATTGCAGACAAAAAATCTAAACCAGTAATAGATAGTAAAATAGATAAAAACATAAAAAGAAAGAGATATGAAAAAATAAAAATGATCACTGAATTTAAAAAGTTATCAGATATTTTTTGATTATTATATTTTATTATAAATACGCTATTTGGATACATTAATTTTTTTATTTGATTTCTTAAAAATATAAATAGCATCTGTAACCTAAAAATTTTTATTCCACATGTTGTGGATCCAGCACAACCACCTACGAACATTAAGAATAAGAAAAATATTAAAGAAAATTTACCCCAAAGCCCAAAATCATCTGTTACATAACCAGTTCCTGATAAAATAGAAACAACATTGAATGAAGCAATTCGTATTTTATCTATTAACGAGCTATCGTGATTTATAAAAATTAAATATAAAAAAATTATTAGAATTGAGAATAGCAAAAGGTATATCAGACCTCTAATTTGAACATCTTGAAAAAAAATTTTTCTATTGCCTTTTGCAAATTTTAAATACGATAAAAATGGTATACTTCCCAGGATTATAAAAATAGTGCTTATAAATTCTATACCCGAACTAGAAAAAAAACCTATAGAATCGTTATGAGTAGAAAACCCTCCTGTAGCAATTGTAGTCATTGAATGAGCAACACTATCAAAAATACTCATACCAAATACCCAGTAAAAAAATGCACATAAAAAAGTTAAAATTAGATATGTGGAGATTATAATTGTAGCGACTTCTATTGTTCTAGGTAGAATTTTTTCAGTATTATCTGAACCTTCCATTTTAAATAATTGCATCCCTCCAACTTTTAGAAGTGGCAAAACTGTAATAGCCATTACGATAATACCTATGCCACCTAGCCATTGCATTATAGCTCTCCAAAGTAAAATACTTTTTGGAGAATTATCTAAATCTAAAATAACCGTAGAGCCAGTAGTTGTAATGCCAGACATGCTTTCAAAAAAAGCTTCACTTAATGAAAAATTTAAAGTTGAGAATAAAAAAGGCAAACTTCCAAAAATAGCTATTGTAAGCCAAGCTAATGTAGAGAATAAAAAAGTCTGCTGTAAATTCAAGCGATATTCCTTTTCTAGATTTGTTAGAATAAATAATATGCCAATAAAAATTGTAATAAATGATGAAGATAAAAAGCTATGGCTATCTTCACTATAAATTAATTGCATCATATAGGGCAAAATCATGAATATCCCTAGAACCACTAAAAGGATGCCAATTATAAAAAAAACTGTTTTGTTAACGGCCATATAGAATAAGATTATTTAAATAGTTATAAAATTCAACTTAATATTCTGTATTTATATCTGTATTTTATATACAAAATTTAATAAACAATAATATGCTTAATCAAGACCTCATTCAATCTACTTCTTCCTGGCCTTTTGTTGAAATCCGAAAGCTTCTTAAAGACAGGAAAGAATTAATTAAAAAGAAAAATAAAATAATTTTTCAAACAGGATATGGGCCCAGTGGATTACCCCATATAGGAACCTTTGGAGAAGTGGCACGGACTAGCATGATGGTAAATGCATTAAAGCATATTCAGAAAATAGATTCTGATCTTATAACATTTTCTGATGATATGGACGGCCTAAGAAAAGTGCCAGAAAACATTCCAAATGACAAGGTGCTACATGAAAACTTAGGAAAATCTCTAACTAGTATTCCTGACCCGTTTAACAAATATAAGAGTTTTGGAGAACATAATAATGAACTTCTTAAAGAATTCTTAAATAAGTTTAACTTTAACTTTAATTTTAAAAGTTCAACAGAAAATTATAAAAATGGAATTTTTAATAACTCTTTGATGAGAGTTTTAGAAAAATATGACGACATAATGAATATTATATTACCAACTTTGAGAGATGAAAGGCGAAAAACTTACTGTCCATTTTTACCAATTTGTCCTGAAACACAGAAAGTTTTAGAAATTCCACTTATAGAAATAAACAAAAAAAATGGAAAAGCTATTTTTGATAATAATGGTAAAAAGCTAGAAATTGAAATCACTAATGGAAAATGTAAACTACAATGGAAAGTAGATTGGGCAATGCGTTGGTTCACATTTGATGTTGACTTTGAGATGTACGGCAAGGATCTAACTGAAAGCGCAATATTGTCAAATAAAATTTGTAGAGTTTTAGGAAAAACTCCACCAAATGGTTTTGCATATGAACTTTTTTTAGATGAGAAAGGAGAAAAAATTTCAAAATCTAAAGGAAATGGAATATCAATAGACCAGTGGCTTAGATATGCTTCACCAGAAAGTTTATCTTTATATATGTATGCCAATCCAAAAAGGGCAAAAAAATTATTTTCAGAAGTAGTGCCGAAAACTGTTGACGAATATTTAAGTCTAATAGAAAAATATCCTAATCAAAATGAACAGGATAAATTATTAAATCCTGTTTGGCATATACATAATGGTGTTCCACCTAAAGAAAAAGTTATTATGTCATTTTCGATGTTACTAAACTTAGTTGGCTCAAGTAACGCGGATAGTAAGGATATTCTTTGGAAGTTTATTAACAAGTTTCATAAAGACATTTTACCAAGTGAACATCCTATATTAGATAGTTTGACTAAATATGCAATTAACTATTTTAAAGACAAGGTAGAACCTAATAAAAAATTTAAAACCCCAGATTCAAAAGAAAAAATTGCTTTAATTAAATTAATTGAAAAAATTAAGGAAGTCCCTCAAAGCACAAAACCAGAAGATATTCAAACTCTCGTTTATTCAACTGGTAAAGAAAATGGTTATGAAAAAAATTTAAGAGATTGGTTTAAATTAATCTATGAAGTTTTATTTGGTGAAATAGATGGACCAAGAATGGGTTATTTTATAAGCTTTTTTGGTGTGCAGGAAACGGTTAAGTTAATCAATGAAAAAATAAATAAATAAATGTTTTCTATAATACGACCTTATATATTTAGCTTAGATCCAGAGACAGCTCACGACCTAGCTATTAAATCTTTAAAATTTAATTTTATACCTGAGTCTTTTTTTAAAGTTGAAGGAGAAGAAATTTTGCAGACAAAATTATTTGGAAAAAAAATAAAAAACCCAATAGGTCTAGCAGCAGGTTTTGATAAAAGTGCAGAAGTTTACAACTCTTTATTTAAGCTTGGTTTTGGATTTGTAGAAGTTGGGACAATAACTCCTAAAATGCAACTAGGAAACACCAAGCCTAGAGTATTTCGCTTAGAAAAAGATAAGGCAATGATCAATAGGCTTGGATTTAATAATGATGGTGTAAAAACTGTATTGAATCGCATATCTAATAATACTCCAAAAGGAATATTGGGAATAAATATTGGTCCTAACAAGGAAACAATAAATAAAATAGATGATTTTATTTTATGTTTATCGCAAATGCATAATGAAGCTGATTATATAACGATCAACATATCCTCACCAAATACAGAAGGGCTTCGAGATTTACACAGTAGAGATTCTCTAACAACACTGTTAAAACGCTTAACGGAATTAAGAAAAAAAGAAAAAATAAAGAAGCCTCTATTCATAAAAATTTCGCCAGATATAGAAAATAAAGAAATCAGTAATATCATTGAATTAATTCTTAAATTTAATATTGAAGGAATTATAGTTTCTAACACATCAGATAAAAATAGAGAAAAATTATTAGGTAACCAAAAAATGGAAAAAGGCGGGTTGTCTGGACAACCAATCAAAGAAATTTCAACAAAGCTGATTAAGCACTTTTATAAGGAAATAAAAAAAAAAATTCCAATAATTGGTGTTGGCGGCGTGGACTCTGGAGAAAGTGCTTTTGAAAAAATAGCATCAGGAGCAACTGCAATTCAGCTTTATACGGGAATGGTCTATAAGGGCCCAAATATAGTTTCTGAAATAAAAAAAGACTTGATTTCAATTTTAAAAAAAGAAAAGATTAAAAATATAAGTGATGTAGTAGGAATTAACGCTTGACCATTTATTAAAGAGGATTTATATACCTATCATAAATTATTATGTCTAAAAAATGTGAGCTCACAGGCAAATCACCACTAAAAGGTCATAACGTTAGTCACTCTAACAATAGGACTAAAAGAAAGTTTTTACCAAATTTAAAAAAGGTAATTTTCAAAAGTGATATTTTAAAAAAAAACGTTAAATTAAACGTTACAAATGCTGCGGTCCGTACTGTAGATTATAAAGGTGGACTAGATAAATTCTTAGAACGAGCAAAATTAAAAAACCTTTCAAAAAAGGTTAAAAAATTAAAAATTTCTATTTCAAATAGAGTTTAACATTCATGCTTCTAAATCATAGACTGCTTACCGTACTAGCTTTATCAATGGGGATAGTAGTCATTTTGTCTAATTACTTAGTGCAATTTCCAGTTAAACATTACAACCTTCAAGACATATTAACCTATGGTGCTTTTAGTTATCCGATTGCTTTTTTAATAACGGATCTAGCTAATAAAGGGTATGGAAAAAAAGTTGCAAAAAAAATTGTTTATTTAGGTTTCTTTATTGGAGTAATGCTTACATTGTTAGTTTCAATAAATTTTTCTAATCTTATTTCCATCAGAATTGCCCTAGGTTCAGGTACAGCTTTTTTAGTAGCTCAATTAGTTGATATAATTATTTTTGATAAGTTTAGAAAAAACAAAAATTGGTATTACGCACCTCTAATTTCATCTTTTGTTGCTTCAATAGTAGATACTTTTTTATTTTTTTCAATTTCATTTTATAATACAGGTATTCCTTGGGTTACACTAGCACTAGGAGATTTTGTTGTTAAGGTATTAATGGTTTTTATAATGCTCGTACCCTTTAGAATAATAGTTTCTAAACTTAAAGATTTTTCGGATAAAAATATCTCTTATAAAATAAATTAGTGAATTGTTTTATCTTTTGGTTTTACAGTAAAAAGATCAGTTAATTGATTTATCATCACATCTCCTAGATCTTGGACATCAGCAATTTTTACAGCTTTTTTATAATATCTTGTAACGTCATGACCAATACCAATAGCCAGTAACTCAATTTTAGAATTAGTTTCTATCCATTTAACTACGTTTTTTAAATTTTCTTCTAAATAATCTGAAGTGTTTGTAGAGAGAGTTGAGTCATCAACAGGAGCACCATCAGAAATTACCATTAGAATTTTTCTTTCTTCTTTTCTTTTTTGCATTTTGTTGTAGGCCCATTTTAAAGCCTCACCATCTATATTTTCTTTTAACAAGCCCTCTTTTAACATAAGTCCAATATTTTTTTTCGATTGTCGCCAAGGAGTATCTGCTGATTTATAAATAATATGTCTTAAATCATTCAATCTTCCTGGGTTGGCCGGTTTTCCACTGTTCATCCATTTTTCTCTACAACTTCCTCCCTTCCAGTGTTTTGTAGTAAATCCTAAAATTTCCACTTTTACAGAACATCTCTCAAGAGTTCTCGATAAAATATCTGCACATATGGCTGCAACAGAAATTGGTTTGCCTCTCATAGAACCTGAGTTATCTATTAAAATTGTAACTAGAGTATCTTTAAAATCAGTGTCTTTTTCCTTTTTAAATGAGAGGGAATTAAAAGGGTCCATAATAATTCTCGTAAGTTTTGAAGTGTCTAATATCCCTTCCTCTAAGTCAAAACTCCATGTTCTATTTTGTATAGCCAGTAGTTTTCTTTGAAGTTTATTGGCTAATTTTGAAATAAAGTTTTTTAACTGTAATAACTGTTGGTCAAGCACTTCCCTCAACCTATTTAGTTCCTGTTCTGTTTCTAGTTCTTCAGCTTTAACAATTTCATCAAATTGTTCTGTATATAATTTATATTTTTTGTCTCCAAGTTGACTGATATTTTTTTTTCGCTTTATTGTCGTGTTATTAGCATCTTCAATTTCTACAGTTTCAGATTCTGAACTATTATCTTCTGTATGTTCGTCAATATGAGGACTACCTACGTCTACAGACATTTCCTGATCATCTTTATCTTGATCACTTGTTTTTTGATTTTTTTCATCATTTTTACTATCATTTTTTTCTTTTTTATTCTCCGCTTCTTGCTGTTGATCAGCGAAGTTCTCCTCTATATCCATTTCAGTAATTAAACTTGATATTAACGAATTAAACTTATGTTGATCTTCTATTGTCTTATTTAATGCTTGAAGATTTTTTTTTAATTTTGTATCTATACTTTTTTTATAAATCTTAAATTCTTTATCTGTATTTTTATTATTTTTTATTTCTAAAATATTTACACGTAAATAATTTTCAAATGCTTCAAATATTTTATCTTCATCTTTATTGAAGTCTAATTTTTCTATTTTATCTTGATAAAAATTATATATATTTTTCTTTATTCCCTTGAACTCTATGGATCCAAGTTTTTCACATCTAATTTTTTCTGCTATTGAGTATAATTTTTTTGAAATTTTACCTTGTGGTTCATTTAATTTTAAAATTTCTAAATTACTAAATCTAAATTTTAATGCTTCAGAGTCAGCTAAAGCTCTTATTTTAGTATAATTAATTACATTATTTACGTCTTTTAAATCAGGTAATTTTATAGTTTTATTATCTGCTTTTATATTTTGATCCCCGAAAACAACCTCAATACCTTCAATATTTGATAAAGATTTTGCAGTAGATGCTATAGCAGTTTTAAAGTTTTCTAGAAGGTCCTTATTTTTTTCCATTTTTATTTATGAAATAATAACATTTACTGAAGATTCAGGAAGATCTTCGCCAAAACATCTTTGATAGTATTCAGCAATTATCTTTTTTTCCATTTCATCACATTTATTTAAAAAGGTTACTCTAAAAGCATATCCAGTATCTTTAAAAATATTGGAATTTTCAGCCCAATGCAAAACTGTTCTAGGGCTCATAACAGTAGAGATGTCACCATTCATAAATCCTTTTCTAGATAAATCTGCAACTTTAATCATATTTGAAATTTTTTCCTTACCTTCTTTGTTATCAAAAGATTTGTTCTTGGCAATAATTATTTCTAACTCTTTTTCAAATGGTAAATAATTTAAAGTAGAAACAATATTCCATCTATCCATTTGACCTTGGTTTATTTGCTGCGTTCCATGGTAGAGTCCAGTTGTGTCTCCCAAACCTACTGTATTTGTGGTCGCAAACATTCTGAAATAATCATGCTGTTCAAGAACTTTATTTTTGTCTAATAAAGTAAAATTACCATCACTTTCTAAAATCCTTTGAATCACAAACATAACGTCAGGTCTTCCTGCATCGTATTCATCAAACACTAACGCAACTGGATTTTGAATTGACCATGGTAAAATACCTTCCTTAAATTCTGTTACTTGCTTTCCGTCTTTAAGCACAATTGCATCTTTACCGATAAGGTCTATACGACTTATGTGGCTATCTAGGTTTACCCTTACACAGGGCCAATTCAGTCGAGCAGCGACCTGCTCAATATGAGTTGATTTACCAGTGCCGTGATACCCTTGAATTAACACTCGTTTGTTGAAGGCAAAACCAGATAAGATGGCGAGTGTTGTATCTCTATCAAATTTATAGTCTTGATCAATTTTTGGAACATATTCATTTTTTTTTGCAAACGCATCTATTTCCATTTTAGTGTCTAAGCCGAATGTTTGTTTAACAGAAATTTTAATATCAGGTTTTTGCTCCATTAAATTTGTAGTCATTATTTTTTTCCTATTTTCATTTTTAATTGACTATAAGCCAGTGTAATTGTTTTTAATTTGTCCTCAAATTTTTTGCTACCAAGGTTTTTATCAGGATGATATTTCTTTACAAGAGTTTTAAATTGTTTCTGAATTTCCTCCCATTTTGCGTCATATTTTAAATCTAATATATCAAAAGCGTCGCGGTCTGTTTTGTCTAATTTAATTTTTTTGAATTCTTTATAACTAGAAGATCTAAAAATATTTATCTTATCATCTAAGGCATTGTTCCATAAAATATTAAAAAAATTCTCAGAAGAACCAAAACTCTTGGTCGATTTATGCCAAGTTAAATCTGATTTTATAAAAAATTCCACTTGTTGATCGCTCATATCAGAAAAATAATTCCATTTTTTATTGAAAATTTTAACATGGTTAAGACATAGTAACCTGTATTTCTTACTATTATCTTTTTCGTAAGGAGCTTTATAACTTCCTATTTCCATACATTTATCCCAATCACAAATAATTTTCATTTCAAACTAACATTTATATAGTAAAATATAATTTTATGAAGAATTTTTTAGAACTAATTGAAAATAAGATTAAAAATAATTTAACTGTTGAAAAAATAAAAATTATAGACAATACCCACAGGCACACAAAACATAAATTTTTTGATAAAGACAAATTTCATATTTCTTTAGAAATACAATCTAAAGAATTAATGGCTTTAAATAGACTTAATGCCCAAAGGTTGATAATGAATATTTTAAAAGAAGAATTAAAATTTAAAATTCATGCGTTAGAAATTAAAATTAAATAGTTTTAGAATAAATACTTAATAATTCTTTTTTAGAAATTTTATTATTGCCTGGTTTAGTTGTTTTTCCGATTTTTTTTAAAAGTATTAAATTTATTTTTTCATCATTATTTTTTTTATCATTTATCATAA
>Ga0114997_10001221_pt1 | contig 21465 bp, 19 predicted proteins | sample ArcticOcean_MG_C_2_FD_87045 | JGI IMG/M metagenome (GOLD analysis project Ga0114997, IMG submission 87045) | Marine microbial communities from western Arctic Ocean - ArcticOcean_MG_CB4_136 | ecosystem: Environmental > Aquatic > Marine > Oceanic | place: Arctic Ocean: Canada Basin | collected...
CCTATAGAGCCGTGGTAGACCACCACGTTGATAGGCTGGATGTGGAAGCGCAGTAATGCGTGTAGCTGACCAGTACTAATAGCTCAATTGGCTTGATTTATGCACTGAAAAAAATTTTTACAATAATTTAGATATATTTTATGTTATTTTATAACCCCAACTTTAAACGGTTGGGGTTTTTTATGATTTCAATTTTGATATTCTAGCAAAACTAAATCAAACACCGGAGCAAATTACTACTTATATAAATTTTGGAAAAAAACAAAAAAGAACAATGGTGGATTTAAGGTTTGCTAGGTAGCTACAAAGAAGGAATTACTGCTTCTAGAATTATTAAAAAAAATAAAAAAAGAATTACAAAAATATAATTATATTGAAACAAAATATCTAGCATCAAATTTTTACTTTAATAAAGGAGATTTTGTAGTTTTCAATAGCCTTCTGCAACATGAGGGAATTCATAATCATTCTAAATGTACCTGAATTGTACAGCTTATACGTTACTCCAACTTGTTAAATAAACATAGTATGTCATACAATTTGTAATCAACAGATGAAATGAGGATAATAAAAAGCATTAAATTTGAAGAAGCACATTCAAAAATTAAATAAAAATCTAAAATTAGATTTAAATACCATACGAAGTAATTAAAGTTTATTAAAAATTATTAATCTAGAATAATTTTGAGTATATCTTTTTCGTTTATTTTTACAGGATTATTCCCTAGTCTTAATAAATTAATGCCTTTAATAATTTTTTCAGAACTTTTTTTTACATTAATATTTAGAATTTCTAGATTATCTTCTAGTTTTGCTTTTTTTTTCATTAATATTATTTTTGAATTAAAATCATTGATGTTTTTTACATCAAAAAGATTAAATATTAATTCAAATCTTTGTTTTAGATCAAAAGACGTTTCTGATTTCTCTAAATTATCATAGTTAAATTTAAAAAAACGTTCAAAAAATAAACCTACTGCATGTCCATGACTAATATTAAATAACGATGTAAAAGGATAGGATGCAGCATGTGGGGCTGTTGTTTTGGAAATATTAATAGCCTTACCTGCTAAATTTGAGGCAATACTCATCTCAGTTGCATTTTTTATATTTGGATCATTTAAAAAAGAAATATAGCTATTGATTGATACTCTCAATGATTTTGATGCATAATTTACACTTTGATCATTAGACTTTTTTGAAATTAAAGATTCTAAAGCTTGAGCTATAGCATCAAATCCAGCTGATGCTTTTATTTTATTTGGCGCAGAAATTAAAAATTCTGGAATTAAAAAAAAATTATCAGGAATTAATAATTCACTTTCAAAAGAGTGTTTAATACCATCAACATATATAACTGCATTAGATGTAACCTCAGCACCTGATCCAGCTGTAGTTGGAATAACAGCTAATTTTGTATTTTTTTTTTTAAAAGGATAAGAGTAATTGATAATTAAATTTTCTAGATCAGGTCTAACGTCTACTACATTAGCCATTTTAGCATAATCTATAACCGCACCACCTCCAACACCTAAAATCAAATCAGGTTTAAATTTCTTAATTTCATTTATTATATCAATTAATTCTTCGAGAATAGGTAGCTCTGAATTTTTATAAAATAATTTAATTTCTTTATCATTTATTAATTTTTTAAATAAATTCTCTGCACCAGATGTTATAAAAGATTTTTTTCCACATAATATAAAAATTTTATTAAAGCTTTTGTCATCGATAAATTTTTTGATATCTTCTTTTGTGTTAATCATTTACTTCATAAACTGATTTTTGATTTTAATTAGATCCGTAGGTCTTGGTAGGTTTTTAATTTTACTATTTGCAACATTAACCTCTAAAAAATTTAGACTATTTCCACTTAGAAACTTTTTAATATTTTTTTTTAAATTTTTATCATCTTTAATGCAGTAAAAATTTTTAAATCCAAGACTTTTAGAAAATTGTTTAAAATCAATGTTATTTGTGTAAGTACTTTGCCCACCAACCGAATCATGAGAATTATTATTCAAAAGTATATATTTAAAATTTTTATTTGCAAAGGTGGCTGCTGTTTTAATTGAACCTAAGTGCATCAAGAAAGAACCATCTCCGTCAATACAAATAGTTTTACTTTTATTTGTCAAAGAGTAGCCAAGTGCTACTGAAGATGTGTGGCCCATGCCACCAACCATATAAAAATCTTTACTATTTTTTAATTTATATTTTTCTCTAAGGTGCATCAATTCTCTAGAATTATATCCCGTACTTGAAATAATTTTTGTTTTTTTTTCTAAACTTTCCAGTAAAGTTTTTAAAAAAAACTCTTTATTCAGCTTATAATAATCTTTTCTCTTAATTATTTTGTTATTTTTTTCTAAAGTACCTTGCTCAATTAAACAAGCAGTGATAGATTTATTTTTTTTTGCATTCTTAATTTGTTTATCAAATTTATTTAGATCATTGTTTGATCTTAGAATGGTATATTTTATATTCAGAAGTTTTAAAATTTGCTCTGTAATTTTACCTTTTACGTTATGTTGAGGTTCATCTTTAATTCTAGGTGACCCCCTCCACCCAATAATTAGTATCAAAGGTATGGAGTAAACTTTCTTATGTGCTATAGAAATTAGTGGATTTAGTGCATTCGATAGACCTGAATTTTGCATATAAACACAAGGCACTTTCTTTGTTGAAAGATAATGTCCAATTCCTATAGAAACCGCAGAACCTTCATTAGTTGCAATGATATGTTTTTTTTTATCTTTATTTTGTAAATAAGAGGAAAGTCCTTTCAGAACACTGTCTGGTACACCTGTAAAAAATCTACTATTATTTTTTTCCAATAAACTAATTAAAGAACTAACTTTAATCATTCTTAATTAAATTAATAATTTCTTTAATTGGAATAATTTTTTTATCAATTTCAAAAGCACGGCTTTTTTCTAATATTGTTTTTGCTGCATTTTGCATCGCTGGATAGGCTGCTCTCAGTAGTTGATTCGCATAAATTACTAATTTGAAACCATTTTTAATTAAATCTTTTTCATAGACCTGTGAATATGTGGAAGGGACAGAAACCAAAGGTATAAAATTTTTACTTTTTTTAAATTCTCTTGCGAAAGAGAATATTTCATTTGGAGTTTTTTCTTTACTGTGTATTAAAATTGCATCAGCACCAGCTTTAGAATAAATCTCAGCTCTTTTTAATGCATCTCCCAATCCTTTGCCTACAATAAAGCTCTCTATTCTTGCTATAACCATAAAATCATTTGCCTGTCTTGAGTTGCATATTTTCTTTATTTTTTTTGCAAAAAGTTGAGGTTTGTCTTGTTTAGTACCAGCTTGGTTTTTAAATAAAGAATTTTTTTTAAGGCCAATTTTGTCTTCCATAATAATAGCAGAGGCACCTGATCGCTCTAAAGATCTTACAAGAAAAGGCAAGTGTTCTAGTTGCCCACCATTATCAGCGTCAAATACAAGTGGTTTAGAGGTTACGTCCATCATTTCATTTAAAGAAGCAATTCTTGAAGAAAAATCAACCGAAGAATTGTCTGGTTTACCCTTAGTTGCAGAGTCAGTGAGGCTTGAAGACCACATACCATCAAACTCTATATCTTTTTTATTTTTTTTAATTTTTAAATTTTCAATTATTAGTCCGGTCAGTGAATTATGTGATTCTAATATTCTAACAATATTTTTTGAATAAATTAATCTTTTTAATCTAGAAACTCTATTATCTGGTGAAACAATATCCAATATTTTTTTTTTTATTAAAGAAGATGAGATATTTTTTGTATATTTTGGTTCAATTAATTTTCCTCCCCATTTGCTTATTTCTTTTATTACTTTAGACCTAGTTTTTTTTTGAACACCCGTTTTCCAATCATTACCATGAACAACAAAATCAGGTCGTATCAAATTCAAATTTTCAGTATAATCAAGAGTTTTTTGTGGAATTAATTTTTTGACAAATTTAATATTTTTTAAAACAATTTCTCTTTGTTTATATGATAAATGAGGTATTTTTTTATAGCTTGCAATTGCTTGATCAGTTAGCAAACCAACTGTGACATCACCAAGTTTGTTTGCAACTTTTAAAATATTAATATGACCTTCATGCAATATATCTGCTGACAGCCCCACATATACTATTTTTTTTTGTATCATATGATTTAGAATTAATTGTATACACCTAAAAAAAATTAGTTAAACATTTAATTAAGTGACCCAACCACATTGTAACTGAGCTTTACAATAAAATAACAAAAAGTATAATCGATGAATAATAAGTTAAAACTAAGCAATTTGAATCAATTTTTAGTTTGGAGGAAAAAAAATTACCAAGAATTTTTTATAATTATAGATACGATGCTGATTATCTTAAAAATAATATTGATAACAAAAAAATTAAATTCGAAAAATTTAAGCATAACTTTGAAGACATTGTAAAAACAAGCCATATCATACTTATCTATAAAAATAATACTAGGATAGGCATAATTTGCTATAATAAAGAGAGTTATTATTATTTTATAGCTATAGATAGAAAATTTAGAAACAAAGGAAATGGAATATTAGCTATAAAAAAAATGATATCGTTTTTAAAAAAAAAATCTTAAGTTATGCACTTTAGTTTCCTTAAAAAAAGTCAATCACTTAAAATGCATGATGATATTTGCCTTTTTAAGAAGAGGTATAATAAAAAATTTTAATTATTATAAACTGTTGTAAATAATATGATCTAAATGTAGTATGTTTAAAAATAATCAATTTATCTTAAGTTATTTCATTAAATAAAAATTTAAATGATGCAAAGGTGTCTTCAAGAAGTTAAATAAGAGACTAAACTATAAAATTATAAATAAATTAATTGAAATCTGGTAATGCTTATAAAAAAAAAAATTAAAATAGATAATTATTTAAGAATAATCAGACAAATTGAGAAAGTAAGGTCCAAGAATAATAAAAATTGGATGGATTTATATAGACTTGCCTTTAAGGTAGATCCAGATTCAGCAGTTAAGATTATCACAAAAATTTTATCAAAAGACAAAACCGTAACAAAACTTGCAGAAAAATTAATTAAATAAATTTTGAAAAGTATCCATATTTTTACTAATAATAAGTATATTGTAAAAATTCTATCTAAATTCTTTACAATTAAAAAAATTTTTACTCAGCAAGAAAAAGTTTTTGCTCCACCGACAATTTGGAATTCTAAAATTAAAGTAATCAACAAATTAGATAAAATATCCAAAAAAGATTTTAAAGATGTCAGTATGGCAATTTCGTATGGATTTGGAATAATCTTTAAAAAAGAATTTATAAAAAAATATTCAGATGGAATTTGGAATATACATCCTGGTGATTTACCAAAATATAGAGGCAGACATCCAATCTCATGGGCTTTTCTGAAAAATGAGAGAAAAATTGGAATATGCATTCACATTATCAATGAAAAAATTGATAGAGGGTTTTTGTTAGCTAAAAAATTTGTATCTAGAACCTACAAAGATGACGAAGAAACAATAAAAAAAAAAATTTTAAAAAAAATCCCTAAAATTTTAAAACTTGCAATTCAAAATTTTAAAAATAATACATTAATTTATATTAAAAAAGGTAAATACCATAAATCGCTTGTGGGTGGAATTAAAATTAAAAATGCCAAAAATTATGAATATTTATTTATCTATAACTTAATTAAAGCTCAAAAATGCCATGGAGGACCAATTATAGAAAATACGAATTTTAAAGATGTTTTATTTTTTTCAAAAAAAAATATTAAAAAAAAATATAAAGTTATAATGTGTAAAAACAAAAAAAAGCTCATAGGTATTCTTTAAATGAAATGTGCAATAATGCAGCCAACTTTTTTCCCTTGGCCAGGTTATTTTTGTTTAATCAACGAAGTAGATAAGTTTATTTTTTTAGATGATGCTCAGTTTTCCAAAGGTTCCTGGCATAATAGAAATAAAATATTTTTAGCAAATAAAGTTTCCTGGTTAACATTACCCATTAAAAAAAAAGATTTATTTACATTAATAAATGAGATTGAGATTACAGATGTAAAAATTTTAAATAATAAAATTAACACTAAAATTAAAGAGGCATATCAAAATCATAAATATTTTTCTTGTATAATAGAAATTATGGATTTTTTGGAAAAGTTAGAAACTATAAATTTATCAGAAATAAATATTTCTATAATAAAATTCATATCACTAAAACTAGGCATTAATAAAGTAAATTTTATAAAATCTAGTGATTTAAAGATTAAAGGAAAAAGAACAGAAAAAATTATTAGTATTTTAAATAAAGTTTCGGCATCCTCATATATCTCACCACCTGGTGCCGAAGATTATTTATCTCAAGATAATTATGGTTTAAATACTAATATCCCCCTGAGTTTTATTGATTATCATCAGAAAGAATATTCTCAAAAAAAAATTACAAATTTTATTTCAAATTTGTCTATTATTGATGTAATAGCTAATGTTGGATGGTCAGAAACATCCGATCATATTAAATTAAAGGATTAACAATGAAATATAGTTTAAAAAAAAATAAATTCGGTTTTCTTCAAATAAATCCCACTCCTAGCTCAGCTGAGTTAGATAAATTTTATAAAAAAACTTTTTATACAGCAAGCAATAAAAACTTTAATAACTCTTCTTTAAAAGAACAACTTAAAGAAAAAAATTTTTATAATTATAAATGGAAAAAAATATTTGAAACTTTTAAATCTTTTAATAAAAATCTAAGCAATAAAAAAGTACTTGATATCGGTTGCGGTTGGGGGCAATGCATTTTGTTTTTAAAAAGTAAGGGTTTGGATTGCTATGGATTAGACCCATCAGATGATGCAATAGAATACTGCAAAAGTAAAAAATTAAAAACAGAGGTCTCAAATTTAGATAAACTAGATGTTTTTGGAAATATAAAATATGATTTTGTCATCATGAATAATGTGCTTGAACATTTAAGAGATCCCATCTCTATAATAAAAAAGATAAAAAAAATCTTAAAAAAAAATGGAATTCTTTTTATTGAGGTACCTAATGATTTTAATGCATTTCAAACAACGGGTAGGATTGCAAATAAAATAAAAAAACAATGGTGGGTTTCACCTCCAGCACATCTCAACTATTTTTCTCATGATACTCTTGAGAATTTTTTAAATAAAAACAACTTTTCTGTTGTAAAAAGAGAGTCAAGTTTCCCATTCGAAATATTTTTATTGTTTGGTGATAACTATGTCTCTGATAGATCATTGGGAAAAGAATGTCACAAAAAAAGAATAAACTTTGAGCAAAATTTTCTTAAAACTAAAAATGAAAAATTTTTGGATAAATTTTATGAAAAATTAGCAGAGATTAATTTGGGTAGAACCGCAATTATTTATGCAAAAAATAAGTAAAAAAAGAATTAAACTTATTATTGATGAAATAAAACAAAGAGGTTTTGCAATCATACCAAATGCTATTACAAAAAAAGATTGCGATATTTTTTGTAGCCAACTTAATAATGATTATAAAAAATATTCAAAGTTTTATGCTAGTCCTGGAAAAGTAAAAAAAACAAGTCTGCAGGCTAAAAGCCTGGAAAAAACAGCATTTAACCTTCACAATAAGAATATAAACTGGTTTAAATTATTTCAACATCCAATTGTAATACAAATTTTAGATATTTTGTTAAAAGAAGGATCTTTTAAAAATAATGAGCCTTATTATTTAAACAATATATCTGCACGTTCACCACTCAAGAATTCTCACAATCAACAACTGCATATAGATGGCGGTTTACCGGGTGTTAACTATTTGTTGAGAGTAAATGCTTTATGGTGCTTGAATGATTTTAATAAAAGTAATGGTACTACGACAGTATTGCCTGGAAGTCATAAAAAAAAGACTTATCCTATTAATAATAAAACTTACAATAAACTTAGATATATAAATGCAAAAGCTGGAAGTGTAATAATTTTTGGAGGGAGTTTGTGGCATGGTGGTTCTGGTGATAAAACTATAGATACTGATAGATGGGGACTTATTCTTGGATATGCCAGATGGTGGATTAAACCAGCATTTGATTTTACAAAAAATACACCTATTAAAATTTACAACAAACTCAACAATACTCAAAAAAAATTATTAGGTTTCCATTTGACTCCACCAAAAGATGAATTTACTAGAGTTAGAAGAATATCTGGTACATTTGAAAAACCAATTAAGTATTTTTTACCTAAATAAATTGAAAAATTATAAAAAAAAACTCAGTCCCAAAAAGGTTTACTTAATAGGTGAAATATCTGGAAATCATTTAAATAATTTTAATTTAACTAAAAAAATTATCATCAAAGCTAAATCATCTGGGTTCAATGCCATTAAATTACAATCATTAACACCAGAAGCAATGACTTTTAAGTCAAAAGATAAAAAATTTTTAATTAATGAGGGTTTGTGGAAAAAAAATTATTTGTGGGACCTGTATAAAAAATCTTCAATGAATTATGAATTACAAAAAAAGATTTTTAAATTTTGTAAAAAAATTAATATTACATGTTTTTCGAGTCCATTTGATGAAAAATCGGTTGATTTTTTGGAAGATTTAGATTGTCCAGTTTATAAGTTAGCATCTCCAGAAATATCGCATTTACCACTCATAAAAAGAATTGCTAAGACAAAAAAACCATTATTAATTTCTACAGGAATGGCACAATTAAATGAAATCAAAGATACTTATAAATTTGCAAAAAAAAATGGCATAAAAGATATTTCGATATTATATTGTGTAAGCAATTATCCATCACAATTTTATGATTTTAATATGTATAATTTAAAAATATTAAAGGAAACTTTTGATTGCCCTATTGGTTTTTCGGATCATTCGATGGATAATGATGTAGTTAAAGCTGCAATCATGATGGGTGCCACAATTGTCGAGAAACATATTTCTATAGACTCAAAAACAGGTATAGACTCAAAGTTTTCATTAACTGTTAAAGATTTCAATGATTTTAGGAAAGCAATTGATAAAGCTTATGAATTAAAAGGAAGAGATTATTTTTATAGAAAAAAATCTGAATTAAAGAATAAAAGATATCGTAGATCAATTTTTGCTTTTAAAGAAATAAAACGTGGTGAAAAATTTACAGAAAAAAATGTCAAAATTATTAGACCAGCAAATGGTCTTGATCCAAAATATTATTATGACTTGATGAGACTAAAGAGTACAAAAAATATAGGTAAATTTAAACCTATACCCAAAAATACTATAAAAAGATAAGGTAGTTGAATGAAAATGATTTCTTATGGAAAACAGTTTATTGATCAAAATGACGTTGCGGCTGTTTCTAGCGCATTAAAAAAAAATGTCATAACTTCTGGAGATTTAGTAGAAAAGTTTGAAAAAAACTTATCAAATTATTTTAAGTCAAAATATTCAACTGTTTGCAACAGTGGAACTTCGGCCCTTCATCTAGCTTTTAAAGCAGCAAATTTAAAAAAAAACGATGTTGTCTTAATGCCATCAATAAATTTTATATCAAGCTACAATCTTTGTTCGACCCTCGAAGCAAAAATTTATTTGATTGATACTGATCCGGTTACAGGACAAATTTCTTATGAGTCTGTTATTAATTGTATAAAAAAAAACAAAATCAAAAAAATAAAGATTATTATTACAATGTATCTGGGGGGATATATTTCAGATAATATAAAAATTTTTAACCTAAAGAAAAAATATAAGTTTTTAATGATAGAGGATGCATGTCACGCACTTGGTAGTGAATATTTGTACAAAAATAAAAAATTCAGAATGGGCTGTTGCGAACACTCAGATATGTCAGTCTTTTCACTGCACCCATTAAAAACAATCACAAGTGGAGAGGGTGGTATTATCTCAACAAATAATAAAATTTTAAATGATAGACTAAAAATTTTCAGATCACATGGGATTATTAGAAATAAAAAAAAACATTGGGACTATCAAATTAAATTATCTGGTTTTAACTATAGATTAAGCGATATAAATTGTGCTCTGGGGTTATCACAGTTGAAAAAAATTGATAAATTTGTTTATAAAAGAAGAAAAATTGCCCTTGAATACGTTAAGAGACTTAAATTATTTACAAAATATGTAAAAGTCATGAATAAAGATAAAATTAAGAACTCTAGTTGTCATTTAGTAATTTTAGAATTTAACTTTAAGAATTTAAAGATTAAAAAAGATCAATTATTATCATTTTTTTTAAAAGAAGGATTTTTTTTACAACAACATTATAAGCCAATTTTTTTATTTGATGTTTATAAAAATGATAAAAGAAGTACTTTTCCTGTTGCGCAAGTTTATTATGATACGTCTGTAAGTTTTCCAGTTTACTTTCAACTTAAAAAAAATGATCTATTAAGGTGCATCAAAATTTTAAAAGAACTAATTAACAAAAAAAAAATCATTTAATTTTTTTTATTTTTTCTAAGATTTGATTGTTTATCAATTTAGATCCTTCATAACTTAAATGATGATCGTCAAAGTAAAAAAGTTCTTTTCCATTATGCGCAATGCAACGTGAAGATAAATAGCTATTACAAAATAATTTTTCAGGGAAGACCCTTATTAAATTTTCATGATTTAACTTGTTAAATAATTTTGTAGTATTTTTGGTATAATTCTTGAATGAATCATATTCTATACTTGCTGTTGATAAATCTATTTCTTTTGAAAACACATTATTATAAAATATTTTTCTTTTTGGGTCCCAACCCAATTGTGGAACAGGATAATGAAGTATAACTTTGTGACCATAATCAAGCAGTTCATTAATTGAGTTTATAAAATTTTCCTCAAAAGTTGTTTTGTTATCTTTTGATTGGAAATATAAATGATATTTTTCTCTTCTAAAATTTCCCTCAGAATTGTTATAAAATTTACCATCTATATAAATTGGATATTCTCCTGAAAAGATAACAATTGATTTTGGTGAACTTAATAGAAGATTCCTAATTTTTTTTTGATAATCGCTGTTACAATGTTTGATTATTTTATTATTTTTAGAATTTACTATATTGAAGTTTGGCATATAAACACATCCACCTGACGCTATAGATGTAAAATTATAATTATTTTTTACTAGTTGATTTTTTAAATTGCGGGAAAGACTTCCAGCCAAACTGTCACCAACTAAAAAAACTTTTTTTTGTGATTTAACGTTAAAATTACAAAATTTGTTTTGCCCACGTGTAATTCTATTATAACAATTGATACCTTTATTATCTTTTAGCATAAGCCATGTTTTTTCTTTATGAGAGTTTTTGATTAAATTTGATGTTCTGTAATCTAATCCATTAGTATTAATGGCATGAAAATAAAAAAATAATATGGATGCTATACCAGGTAAGCATAATTTGTTTAACATTTTGAGGTTAATTTTTCTTTTATCTCTAAAAGGAACTTCAATGAATTTATGTAAAATTAAAGAAAGTATTAAAATGCCCAATCCAATTAATATTTTTTTATCTAAATTTCCTTTTGTAAAATCTGTAATTCTTGAAAAGGCAAAAATAGGGAAATGGACTAAATACAAAGAATAAGATATTTTACCTATAAAAGATATAAATTTTAAATTACAAACATAATTTAATAAATAGTTATCCTTAAAAAAAATTAATATTCCACTTGAAATAATAAACGGTAAAAGAGTCCACGTTTTAAAAAAATCATCACTGTCAAACAAATAAAAATATGTGATAATTGTTATAAATGAAAAAATAATTAAAAAATTAGAAAAAAAATTATTTTGATCAATCTTTAAATTTTTCTTTTGAACAAAATATATGGATCCCCCAAATAAGAACTCCCATAGTCTGGAGATAGTGTTATAAAAATTTAAATCTTGAATATAAATATTTGATAAAACAGAATATAAAAAAAAGATTATTATCAATATAATAAATACACTTAAAAGGTTCATTTTTTTTTTAAATGAAAAAAGAATTATAAATGGAAGAATAAAATAAAATTGCATTTCAACTGATAGAGACCATGTGTGAATAAATGGTTTAATTAGAGCTGTTTCAGCAGCATATTCTTGAGAAATGACTGAGTAAAAAAAATTAGAAAAAAAGAATATTGAGGACACAATAGATTTTATTTGCTCACTTAAGTCAGCTGGCATAATTAAAAAATACATAATTGGAAGAGAAATTATGCAAATGAATAATAATGCTGGAAAAATTCTCCTTAATCTTCTCAATAGGAAATCTTTAAAATTAAAATTTCCAATTTGATACTGATCAGAAATTATTAGCGTCATAAGATATCCAGAAATTACAAAAAAAAGATCAACACCTAAATAACCACCTTTTAAAAAAGGTTCAGCTCCTAAATATATTTTTGCGTGATATATGATTACACCAAATATAGCCAAAGCTCTTAGACCATCTATATGTTTAATATAATTTTGATTCACAATCAGAACATATATATACTTTAGAAATTATCAAAAACTAAAATTTTATTTAAATTTGAAACCAATAGTAATTATACAGGCAAGACAAAGTTCCGTAAGGTTACCTAACAAAGTAATTTTACCTATTAATTACATTCCGATTATTGAAATAATTTATAGAAGAGTTTTTTCAAAACATTACAAAACTGTTGTGGCTACCTCAATTGATAAAAGTGATGATTTGCTCTGTTCTTTATTGAAATCAAAAAAAATACCTTATTACAGGGGATCACTTATAAATGTTAAGTCTAGATTTTTAGATATTTGTAAAGATTATTCAGATCAAAAATTAGTTGTTAGGCTTACAGCAGACAATATTTTTCCTGACAAACATTTAATTAATGAAATGATTAATCATTTTTTTAAAAATAAAAAAAAATATTTATATATCAATCAAAAAAGTAAAAAAGTACCGTACGGTTTATCAGTTGAATTATTTGAATTATCAGAAATTAGAAAATTAAAAAACAGAAATAAAAAAGATATTGAGCATGTTACATACAGTATAGATAAAGAGAACAATGAATTTCCAATAGATACAAAATTTTATTTTGAAAAAAAAGCTTCAATAGATGAAATTGATGATTATTTTCTTATTAGTAATTTTTTTAATTTAAAAAAAATAAGTGTAGTTTTACGTTGGAATGATTTAATAAAAAAATTTTATCAATTTTGTAAATCATCCAAATCTTCAAAGTTTTTCTACGAAGAGAGGACATCAAGAATAGTCATTGGTACAGCACAAATTGGCAATTTGTATGGAGTTAGTAATTATAAAAAAATCAATCAAAAAGATATTAAGAAAATATCTAATTTTATGAACTTATCTGGAATTGGAAATATTGATACTGCTAGAGACTATCCTAATTCGGAAAAATTAATTGGTAAATACTTTTCAAAAAATAATAAACTTAAAATTTATACAAAAATTTCAAATAAAGTTAATTTATTAAAGAATGAAAAAAAAATTCACAAGAGTTTATTGGACTCAATTAAAAAAAGTTTAATCAAATTAAAAATAGAAAATATAGAATGTTTATATATTCACAATATGTCCCAAGATAAATGTTTAAATCTAAAAATTTTAAAGATTTTGAAAAGAATAAAAAAAAATTATAATATAAAATCTATAGGAATTTCAATTACAAATTTATCAGATATTGATGAAATATTAGATACAAAAATAAAAAATTATATTGATATCGTTCAAGTTCCACAGAACATTCTAGACAATAGAATTTTAAAAACAAAATTAAATAGTTTTAAAAAAAACAAAATTGAAATTATAATAAGAAGTATATTCTTGCAGGGTTTAATTTTTTTAGATGACAAATCTAAATGGCCAAATAATTTAAAAAAATTTCACAAAATTTTTTTTAAAAAATCAAAATTCATAATAAAAAAATTAGGTTGTCTATCTATTTTGGAGCTTGCAATCATGTATGTGTATTCAAAAAATCTGAAAAGTAAGATGATAATTGGTATTAATTCATTTTCGCATCTTACAGAAATTTATTCACTTTTATTTAGGAAAAAATTTAATATAAATGAATTAAAATTCATTGAAAAACAATTTAAACTATTAAATCAAAAAGAATTATTGTCAAACCCCACCTTATGGAGTTAAATTAATTATGAATATTAAAGAAAATTATTTTAACCTTAATAATAAAACTATATTTGTTTCAGGTGCCTATAGTTTTTTGGGAAAATCAATGTGTGATGGATTGGGTTGTTATGGTGCGAACTTGATACTTAATGGAACCAATATAGAAAAATTAAATAAATTAAAAAAATATTTATCAAGCAAAAACATTAAATGTTCCATAGCACGTTTTGATATTACTAATTATCAAGAAGTAAAAAATTATTTTAAGAAAGTAAAAACTTTAGATGTAATAGTGCATAATGCTAATAAAACTTTGCACACTCCTTTGTCTAAATTTGATAAAAAAAATTATTTTGAATCATTTGATACAGCAGTTTTGTCTTTAGCTAATTTAGTAAACTCCACAAAAGTTCACCTAAAAAAATCTGCAAAAAAAAATGGAACTTCAAGCATAATTAATATTTCATCTATGTATGGTGTAATAAGTCCAGATCCTGATATTTATTCAGATCCATCTGTTGCTAGCTCTCCTCAATATGGGGCTGCTAAAGCAGCAATGATACACCATACCAAATATTTAGCTGTTCACTTAGGAAAATATAACATCAGAGTTAATTCAATATCCCCAGGAGCTTTTCCAAATTTAAAAATATTAAAAGATAAAAAATTTGCAAAAAAGCTAGCATCGAAGTCTCCCTTGAAACGTACTGGCAAACCTCACGAATTAATATCTTCAGTGCTATATTTGGCATCAAAATCATCGTCTTTTACTACTGGAACCAATTTATTGGTCGATGGTGGATGGACAGCGTGGTAGATTAGTAATAAAGAGAATGCAAAATTATGCTTAATAAAAAAAGAGTACTTATCACTGGTGGAACAGGATCTTTTGGAAAAGCCTTTGTCAAAAAAATTCTAACTAATTATGATATTAAGAGATTAGTAATTTTTTCAAGGGATGAATTGAAACAATATGAAATGTCAAATGATCCGTTTTTCAAAAAATATAAATCTCTCAGATATTTTCTTGGTGATATAAGAGACAAAACAAGATTACTATTAGCATTAAAAGATATTGATATTGTGGTACATGCGGCAGCTCTTAAACATGTACCTGCAGCTGAATATAATCCATTTGAGTTTATTAAAACAAATGTTATTGGAGCACAAAATATTATTGAGGCATCTATAGATAGAAATGTCAAAAAAGTTATTGCTCTATCGACTGATAAAGCAGTAGAGCCAATTAATTTATATGGTGCAACCAAATTGTGTTCTGACAAACTTTTTTTAGCTGCTAACAATATAAAAGGGTCGCAAAAAATTGATTTTTCAGTTGTTAGATATGGGAATGTCCTAAATAGCAGGGGTTCAGTTCTTCCATATTTAGAAAAAAATAAACATCAACAAACCATACCTCTTACCCACAAAGATATGACCAGATTTACCATATCCCTTGACGAAGGTGTAAATACAGTCATTTGGGCACTAAAAAATAACACCTCTGGGGATGTAATAGTTCCAAAATTAAACTCATATAAGTTGACAGATTTAGCAAGGGCAGTTTGTGGCCAAAAAAAATATAAATTTACTGGAATAAGAGAGGGAGAAAAAATTCATGAAGACATGATATCTAAAAATGAAAATGGTAAAATTATAGATGTAGGGAAATATTTTATAATTACGAAAAATATCAAAAAATATAAAAACAAAAATTACAAAGCGATTAAACAAAAATTTTCTTACAACTCAAAAGAAAATAATTTTTTAACAATTGATGAATTAAAAAAAATTATTAAACAAATAAAAAGTTGAAATCTTTAAAAGATTCAGATGAGAAAATAATATCAGGATTTAAATCTTTTGCAGAAAAAGAAATGTTTGATTTATGTCGCAGTATTACTGGCAAAGGTATCAAAAAATCTTTAAATTTAATAAAAAAAAAATTTAAAAAACTTTCAATATATAAAATAAAAAGTGGTTCAATAGTTTTTGATTGGAAAATACCACCAGAATGGGATATTAAAAAAGCTTATATTTTAGATAAGAATAAAAAAAAAATAATCGATTTTAAGAATAATAATCTTCATTTAGTTAATTATTCAATCCCTATAAATAAAATTTTAAAAAGAGATGAATTGTTAAAAAAAATTTATTCATTACAAGCACAACCTAACGCAATACCATATGTCACAAGCTACTATAAAAGAGATTGGGGCTTTTGTTGTGATTACAATACAAAAAAAAGATTATTAAAAGATTATAAAAAAGATGATTTTTTTAAAGTTGTGATTGAATCTACACACAATCAAAAAGGTTATTTAAATTATGGTGAAATTTATTTACCAGGAAAATCAAAACAAGAAATTTTAATTTCGACCTACTTGTGTCATCCATCAATGGCAAATAACGAACTCTCAGGACCAATCGTTTCAATGAGCTTGATAAAATATTTCATGGAAAAAAAACTTAATAAATCTCTTAGATTTATATTCATTCCTGAAACCATTGGTTCTATTGCGTGGATTGCAAAAAACTATAATCATATAAAGAATAATATAATTGGTGGCTATAATTTATCATGTATAGGGGACGAGAAAAGTTATTCTTTTGTAGAATCTAAGGATAAAAAAAGTTTATTTGTTAGATATTTAGTTAAAGAATACAAAAGAAGAAAAATAAAATACAAAAAATATTCATTTTTGAAAAGAGGATCTGATGAAAGACAATTCAATTCACCTGGCATTGACCTACCAATAGTCACCGTATCAAGAACAAAGTTTGGTGAATATAAAGAATATCATACATCATTAGATAATTTCGATTTGGTAACTAATAAAGGATTATTAGGAGGATTCAAGATTGTTAAATCTGCTATAGAAAATATATTGAAATTAAAGATACCAAAATCAAGACTTTTGTGTGAGCCACATTTATCAAAATACAACCTCTATAATAGTATAAATTTTAAATCACAAAAGAATCTAAGTATGGATTATTTAAATTTTTTACAATATTCAGATGGCACTAGAACAATTGAAGAAATATCAAAAGAAATAAAATTAAAAAATTCAAAAAGTAAACAAATTTGCAAAATTTTAGAAAAAAATAAATTATTAACAATCTAATAAAATTGTGAAAATTATCGACTTAGTATTAACAGATTTAGACAAGCCAAAAAAAATTAATAAAAGAACATTTTATTTATCAGATTGGATTAATATCAATAATGTCGATAAAAAAAAATTAATAAGCAAACCATTTAAAAATTATAAAGATAAGATAAAAGGGTATAGATATCTAAATAGGTTTAGAATTGTTGTTGAGAATAAATTTGCTAATTATCTTTATTTACATCACAACAAAAATTATTCAAAAATACTATTAAAAAATGTTAGTTCCTTGTGGGTAGGTCAATATCTTCAATTTATTTATATAAGGTGGTTAATTACTGATCAAGTAATTAAGCAAAAAGATAAAATAAATATTTCTGATATAAATATTGATGAAGAGATAAATAATTACCTTGATGCTTTAGATTTTATGGACCTTGCTTTTGAAAATGATGCATTCAATTATTTTCATATCAAAAAAATCTTCAATTTTAGAAAAAAAGACTTTAAGAAGAAAATTATTTTTAAAAAAAAAAAACTTTATATAAAAAAAACTTTTGTACAAAGAGATACAAATAAAAAATTATTAATTAAAACCATTTCTTTCCTTCAAAAGTTTTTTGAAAAAATTTTATTACCTTTCACAAAAAAAAATAGGGTTTTTTTAAAAGAAGGTTTTTCATATAAAAATTTATTGTTTTTAAATTTAAGATTATATCAAATTCCTTTTTTTGGTGATCAGGTATTCAACTGGTATCAAGTAAGAAAAAAATTTAAACCATTTAAAGATTATAAATTAAATGCCTTAAAAATTCATAAAAAATCACCAAACAATTTTGAAAAGTATATTTTTGAAAACATAATTGAAGACGCTCCTTCAATTTATTTTAATAATTTAAGTGAGGTATCAAATTTAGCGGAAAAAATTTTATTAAATCCAAAAATTATTATTTCATCACATAGCCACTTTTATAATGAACTTTTTAAAATTTGGGCTTTTAAAAGAAAAATAGAAAAAAAATCTAAATTATTAATTTTTCAACATGGGGGCAATCACTCTAATTTGAATCCTGTTTTTGATTATGAAAAAAAAGTTTCAACAGAATTTTTTGATTGGCGCTATAACAAAAAAAAATTATCAGGAATGACAAAATATTTAAACTATAATATAAAGCGAAAAAAAAATGAGGAAATATTATTTATTGGAATAGAGAATAGAAAATATCCATGCAGAATATATCCTGGACTCTTACATCACGATGAAATGAAATCTATAGAACATTTTCAATACTTATCAAAAGGATTAGGTCTAAAACATAAAAAAAATTTATTTTATATTCCTAATAGAACAATTCTACCAAAGCACAAAAAAGAAATTTTAAAAACAGTCAATAAAAAACAAATCTTAAAAAATTTAACTTTAAAGCAAAATCTTAAAAATTTTTCTTTAGTAATCTGCTCATCACCAATGACTACTTTTTTTGATAGTATATTATCTGGTCCCACTGTCTTATTAATTGAAAAAGAATACTGGATGACAAATAAAAAAATTGAAAAAAAATATGAATTGTTAAAAAAAAATAAGATATTATTTTATAATGTGAATGATCTAATAAAGCATTTGAAAACCATTTACCCAAAAAATATCCATAACTGGTGGAATTCCAAAGATGTTTCATCTGCTGTAAATCAATTTCTAAGAGAATTTAATTACGAGGGTAATAATAGAAAATTTGAGAGTGAAATTCTAAAAAAATTATCGAACTAAAAAATTATCGTCTTTATTTAATTTTTTTAACACTTTTTTTTGGAGTTCACTACTAATTGTGCAATAGACTGAGTGTCTACCATAATCAAAACTTTTATAAAAGGAAGATAATTTTTTATTTTTAATTCTCATATTTAATTTTTTTTTTCTCGCAAAATATCTAATACTTATCTTTTTATTTATTCCATCATAGTTTTTCAGAATACCATGAAAATTTTTATAAAATCTATATTTTACATTTTTTAATTCTTCAATGTGGTGAATAAAAGTTACTGATTTTTCAAAAGAGCAGCCTAGAACTATTATTTTACCTCTTTTTTTTTGAAAATAATCAAAAATTGAATTTTTTCCAAAGCATATTTCATTATTTATTAATTCCATTTCTCTTTCAAAATTAAAAGTGGCAAAACTAAAAATTGGATTCATCGTTCTTCTAAATTTATTAAATTTTAAGCAGGTTTCACTAAATTTACCAACTTCACTAGGTGTTTTAATAATATCAAATTTCTTTTTTTCGCAAAAAGTATAAGTAAATGTAGGAATATATATTTTAAGATTTTTTTTGAACTTTATAAGACTCTGAATAAAATTTTGGATTATTTCTTGATTATTTTGCTTTGGAAACTGAAAAAAAAAAGATGTGTCAGCATGAATCATTAAATGTTCATTATTTTTAATTTCTAATTTTTTGAAAAGTTCTGTGAAGCTATGTTTCAAAATTAATATTTTTTTAAAGTTTTTTTTAACTCTTTAATGGAATTGATATTTGTAAAATCTTCATTTGAAAGTTTTATGTTAAATTCCTTTTCTATTTCTAATAAGAAATTAAAATTCCCCAAAGAATCCCATCTTTTTAAAGAGCCTAATTTAAGATGATCAATTTTTTTAATTTTTTTTGTTTTAAATATTTTTTGAATTACTTCAATTAATTTTAAATTATCTATTTTCATAAATTTCAATAATTTTATTATCATAAGAGTTATTGATTTCATAATAACAAGAACTTTTATTCAATTTAAGCACTTTATCATGATTAAGTTTGGACATCTCTTTAAAAATAATTTTTTTCAATTTAATTTTTTTTATAAACTCATTTGTGACTATATTTTTCTTTGTTGGAATATACTCAAATATAACTCTTTTTTTTTTGAGTTTTTTTTGTATCTTTTTTATTTCACTGTACATCCAGTTTTCAAGATATCTGCCTAAAATTCTACAACTGAGTAAGAATAAATCTACAAAAATAAAGTCTTTCAATATTTTTAAACCAAACATGCCAACCCTTCCATGATCACCATAAGTATCTTTTAAATCAATAAGCCTACAATAATCTAAATTTTTTAGTTGATATAAGTCATATCTCCTAGTTGTAAAATTAAATTGATTAACTTTCTGGCACATTTGTTCTGCTCTTGAGATATTTGATGAATCTAGTTTAATAATTTTAGGCTTAAGATTTATATTTTTTAAATAATTCCGTTCATTTAAAAAATTATCTTTTTCTTCTAAAAAAATAGCCCTTTTTTGATATTGTTTTGTTTTATCTTTATCTTCTTTAGTGATTTTATTTTTATAAAAATGGTTATATTCTAGTATCTGTTTTGGCCAATTTTCCACATTTTTATCAGGTGTTATAACATCTATACCTTTATGGTTTTTCTTTACAATTTCTCTTTCTATTGGATTGTCATCCCAAAAAACAAAACTATCTGGGTTTAAATACAATTCTTTACTTAATTCAGAAATATTTAAACTTTTACTTTTCCAGTTAACTTTAAATTTGGCAATATCTTTTATTTTAAGAATCATATCTTGATGTTTTTTTAATACTTCCTTAACGTCATTTTCATTATTTTTACTTAGAAGCACTAAAATAATTCCTAAATTCTTAATTTTTAGAATTGCTTTTTGAAAATCTTTAAAGGCTTGTCCCAGACCATCTTGACCAAGTTTTATATTATTGATTCCGACTTCACCCAATATATCTCCCCATAACGTATTGTCACAATCTAATAATAAAACTTTTTTTCTTGGTAAATTTATATTTTGAATAGCCTTTTTTATGGTATTAACAAAAATTTCTAAACCATTTAATGATAAAGGGCATCTTAAATGATATAAATTTCTAGTATCAAAACAATTTTCGAATCCTTTCTCTGAAAAAAATTTGTCTATATCTATATAAAATATATTATTGTTATTTTTAATTACCTTATAAATTTTATCAGAAAAATTTCTTTTATAATCACTATTTAAGTTTGACTTAAGATTTTCTGAAATATTATTAAAATAATATGATGAAAAGAATATTAAATATTTAGTATTTTTATTTAATTTTGATTTTGATTTAATTGCATCAATAAGTTTATTTATTTTTTTTTTTTTAAGATTTTGATTAAGGGAAAATTGATTTTCTATATCTTTTGAAAATATTAGTAAAATTTTATAATCAAATCTTTTATTTTTAAAATTAGAATAA
>Ga0114997_10001225_pt1 | contig 21442 bp, 20 predicted proteins | sample ArcticOcean_MG_C_2_FD_87045 | JGI IMG/M metagenome (GOLD analysis project Ga0114997, IMG submission 87045) | Marine microbial communities from western Arctic Ocean - ArcticOcean_MG_CB4_136 | ecosystem: Environmental > Aquatic > Marine > Oceanic | place: Arctic Ocean: Canada Basin | collected...
ACTATTTTATATCTACACATTTTGACTAAACTTTATAAAAGAGTCGAGTCTTAGTTGCGTAAAAAGGCTATTATAATCTGCTAGCATTCTTTAAATATCTTAGTTTTCTTAGTTTTTTATTTTAGACTGACATTATTACTGTGTATTTTTTTTATTTTCCATGTTTTATGGATGTTGCAAAAAGTGGTACCATATAAGGTACCCTATCGAGGCGCGAAGCGCCGAGAACTTGATGACGGGCTCGGGTGATCCTATACTTGACCTCTTCTCCCATAAAGTCTATGTTCCAAATAACTTCATATAATCGCCAAGATTAGCTGAAGCAAACATTATGAGCGTTTGCTATGAAACACTATATATGCCCTTATTTTTGGGAGTATATAGGCCTTACCAGAGGTCGATTAGTGTCAGGGTAGTGTCAGGGCAATTTGAAGGAATTAACTAGTAGCTGATATTTGAGGCTACAACAGTGTCGCGGGGTGGAGCAGTCTGGTAGCTCGTCAGGCTCATAACCTGAAGGTCGTAGGTTCAAATCCTACCCCCGCAACCAAATAAATATTAATTGTTTACAAATTATAATTTTTTGAAATGAATTATTATAGGTAATAAAATCTGACATTAAAGATTTTCAATTTAATAGTTAATGATAGCTGCAAGCTATAAATATTATAATGAGTTTTTAAATTTATTATTGTTATCTAATCTAATCATAATAAAGCAAAATGGAAGATAATATAGAATATTAATCCAGTTGTTAAAAAAATTTAATGAAGTAGTCAAAGGCCACAAGGTTACTGTTATAGACGTTAATAAACATAGCTGATAGTCAGTTAATATTTTTTTATTATTGTTAAATAAAAGTAAAACAAGTTGTCTCATATAAAGTACAATTATCAATAAAAAACCTAAAACTAATGGCAGTATCCCAACTATTCCAATTTCAGCAAGAAGTTGTAAGTATGTATTATGAGGATGAGTAGAACAACCATAGAGTGGAACATTGTACTTTGGGTTGGAACAAGTTTTTCTAAATAAGTTAGGGCCATGGCCTAAGAGTGGTTTATCTAGAAACATTCTAAAAGAAGTTACAAATATAGCCTGATGCTCTTTAGATAGAAGATATACTCCGTCCTTAGTTATAATTTGATCCAATGTATTTTCTTTATATCTTTCTTGTAAAGCCGAAGAGCTTAAAAATAAAATACTTAAAATAGCAAATAGAATAAATAATAAGTATAGGGCATATTTTCTAAATTGAGTTGTAAAGCATATAATTAGAAATGATGCTAAAAATAAATTAAATAATGATGTTCTCCCGCCTGATAAAATTGTAATTACAAAGATTATAGCTAGCATTATTGAACTTATGATTAATATTTTATGTTTTTGCTGATTTTGAATTAAAATTAAGGCTAATATTATTGGCATAAAATGTATAAAATACCTTCCCATTACCAAATCATCTCCAAAAAAGCTACTTACTCGTCCAGATATTAGTTTCCATCCAAAAATATTATATCCATATAAAAATTGTAAAATTGAATCAAAAAATATAAAAATAGACAATGCAACTAGAACGACTAAAAATTGATTTATAATTTTATTATTAATTTTAATTAAATATGATGCACCTAAAACAAAAAAAAGGTACCTAAAATAAAATAATGATGATTTTAAAGAAAATAAAGGATCATCTGATAATATGGAATTTAATATTAAATAAAGATAAAAATATATAAATATGTAAACAAAATAGTTTTTATAATACTTCCAAAGATTATTTTTAATAGTAACAGAAATAAAATAAACTCCTATTAATGATAGAATTAAATCACTTAAAAATGGACCAGATATAATAGCTATTGGTAGCAACAGAAACAGTGTAGAGAATAATTTATCTGATAAATTAAGAGACTTATTTTTGATATCTTCAAATAAATAAAACATTGATTATTTTTAAAATTTATTAGACTAAGATAGTAAACTGTTATAAAGTATTAATAGCTATATTAATTATTTAATCAATTATTTAATCAATAGCTTTTATTATTATTATATAATAAATAAAATAAAAATTATGAATGTCTTAATAACTGGGTGTGCTGGATTTATTGGTTTTCACCTTTCATCAAAATTATTAAATAAGTATAATGTTATAGGCATTGATAATTTGAATGACTATTATGATCCAAGAATTAAGAATGATAGATTAAATATATTAAAAAAAGAAAAAAATTTTAAATTCTTTAAACGAGATATTTCAGATTTAAGTAGTATAAGTAAAGTTTTTAAAAAGTATAAAATTAAATATATAATACATCTGGCTGCTCAGGCTGGAGTAAGGTATTCTATAGATCACCCTGAAAAATATGTAAGCAGTAATTTAGTTGGTTTCTTTAATATATTGGAAGTATCTAGGCAGTTTAAAGTAAAACATATGATATTTGCTTCAACCAGCTCTGTATACGGAGATAATAAAAAATTTCCACTTAAAGAAGATTACAATACTGATAAACCACTTTCATTCTATGCGGCCACAAAAAAAAGCAATGAAGTAATGGCACATGCATATAGTAATATTTATAAGATACCTTGTACTGGTCTAAGATTTTTTACAGTATATGGTCCAATGGGCAGACCTGATATGTCGCTATTTAAATTTAGTAATGCTATAATGAGCAATAAAACAATTGAACTTTATAATAAAGGAAACCATTATAGAGATTTTACATATGTAGATGATATTGTTACAAGCATACAAAAACTTATTATCAAGCCGCCGATAGGTGAAATACCTTATGACATATTTAATATTGGAAGTTCAAAACCATACTACTTAAAAAAATTTTTATCTTTAGTGGAAGATAATTTATCAAAGAAAGCTAAAGTAAAATTTGTAAAAATACAGCAAGGTGATGTGCATAAAACGCATGCAAATGTTAATAGGTTAAAAGAAAAAATTAAATATTTCCCTAGAACTAATATTAAGCTTGGAATAAAACTATTTGTAGATTGGTATAAGTTATATTATAAATTTAAGAATTAAATATAGATTTAATTTGAATTCATTTTATAACTAACTCCTAATATGAAATATCTTATTATTGGAAGTAACTCATTTTCAGGTTCAAATTTTATTAATTTTTTAATAAATAAAAAACATAATGTTGTGGGCATCAGTAGATCCAAAGAGATTAATGATGTATTTCTTCCATATAAAAATAATAAAAATAATAAAAATTATAAGTTTTATAAAATTGATTTAAATAAAGATTTAAAAAATTTAATAAAAATTTGTGACACTTTTAAGCCAAGTTTTATAATTAATTTCTCTGCTCAAGGCATGGTAGCAGAAAGCTGGAAGAGTCCAATAGATTGGTATAACACAAATTTAATAGCACAAGTTAAATTTCATGAAGAGATTAGAAAGAAAAAATATTTAAAAAAGTATATTCACTTTACTACACCTGAAGTTTATGGCAGCACAGGAAATTTAATTAGTGAAAACTTTAATTTTGCCCCAAGTACACCATATGCTACCTCAAGAGCTGCATGTGATCTGCATCTTATGACTTTTTTTAAAGCTTACAATTTTCCTGTAATTTTCACTAGAGCAGCGAATGTATATGGTGCCCATCAGCAAATGTTTAGAATAATTCCCAAAACTTTTTTTAGCATTTTAAATAAATCTAAACTTACCCTGCATGGTGGCGGTAAATCAGTCAGGTCTTTTATACACATAAATGATGTATGTGAGGCAACTTATAAAATATGTTTAAAGGGTACAATTGGTCAATCTTATCACATTTCAACTGATGAAAATATTAAGATCATAAATTTGGTAAAAAAATTATGTCAATTAACTGATTCAAAATTTAGTAATATCGTAAATATTGGAAAAGATAGATTAGGAAAAGATATGGCGTATCTTCTAAGTAACAAAAAAATAAATAGAGAATTAGGATGGACTGCAAAAATATCTTTAGATGATGGTCTGCAGCAAACTTTAGATTGGGTTTCAAGCAATCTAGATGTACTATCTAAACAAGATTTAGAATATAAACATAAAGTCTAGACATGAATTTATTAATTACCGGTGGTTGTGGTTACGTGGGAACAGTTCTGACGCAAGCTCTTATTGAGGATGGGCATAAAATTTATGTAATTGACACTCAATGGTTTGGCAACTATTTGAAAAAAAATGACAACCTTACAGTTATTAGGGATGACATTAGAAATATTGAAAAAATTGAATTACCTAAAATTGACTCTGTAGTACACCTTGCAAATATTGCAAATGACCCTGCAGTTGACTTGAATCCATCTCTATCTTGGGAAGTTAATGTATTAGCCACTAAACAATTAGCTGATAAAGTAATAGATTTAGGGGCTAAACAATTTATTTATGCAAGTTCTGGAAGTGTATATGGAGTAAAAGATGAAGCTAATGTTACAGAAGATTTATCTACAAAACCTATATCTGTATATAATAAAACTAAAATTGTTACAGAAAGAGTTCTGATGAGTTATAAAGATAAAATCAGTATTCATAATATCAGACCAGCTACTGTCTGTGGAATATCTCCTCGTATGAGATTTGATGTTAGTGTTAATATGCTTACTATTCAGGCTCTAAAAAATAAACTAATAACTGTTACTGGAGGCTCTCAAACAAGACCAAATATTCATATAAAAGATATGGTAAGAGTCTATAAACATTTTTTATTAAATCCCAATTTACCTTCAGGCCCTTATAATGCAGGATTTCAAAATCTATCTATTTTAGAATTAGCTAATATGATTTCTGACCAAATACCATCCAAAATAACAATTAGTGATTCAAATGATCCTAGGTCATATAGACAGAATTCAAATAAATTATTAGATACTAATTTTAAACCTAAATTTAGTATTTTAGATGCTATTACAGAAATAAGGGAACTTTATGAAAAAGGTCATCTTGTTGATAAAGATGAATTTCATACTGTAAGATGGATGCAAAAAATTGACCTTGATGAATTATATAAGAAAGAGCGATAAGATGCAAAGTGAAGTAGATTTATTAAAAAATTATCCAAAATCCAAAAGAGATTTAAGCAAAAGACTTGAAGAAAAATCAGAAGATGATCGCATAGTAGCAAGAAAATTTGGTAAAGAATTTTTTGATGGAAGTAGAAGCCGGGGCTATGGAGGCTTTAATTATATGGCTAAATTTTGGCAGCCAGTAGTTCCAACATTTATAAAGCACTGGAATTTAGATGGAGACAAGTCAATACTAGATGTTGGTTGCGCAAAAGGCTTCATGTTGCATGATATTAAAGAGGCAGTTGAAGGCATAAAAGTAAAAGGAATTGATATATCTGATTATGCAATATCAAATTGTATCGAGACCGTTAGAGGCGATGTTCAAGTAGGAGATGCAAAAAACTTACAGTTTGAAGACGATTCTTTTGATATAACTATATCTATAAATACAGTTCATAACTTAGATTTAGATGATTGTATTCAAGCAATTAAGGAAATAGAAAGAGTATCTAAGCAAGATTCATTTATTACTGTAGATGCCTATAGAAATGAAGAAGAAAAAGAGAGAATGCAAGCATGGAATCTTACGGCAAAAACAATTATGTCTGTAAATGATTGGAAGAAACTCTTTAAAGATATTAACTATACTGGTGATTATTATTGGTTTATTCCATGAAAAATATTGATTTAATTAATTTATATAGATCTTCAATAAGAATAAGGCTTGTTGAAGAAGCTATTGCAGAAAAGTATAGTGAAAAAAATATGAGATGTCCAACACATCTCTCAATAGGTCAAGAAGCCGTTTCAGCGGCTTATGGCCTTAATGTTTTAGAAAATGATTTTGCAATCAGCACTCATAGAGCCCATGCGCATTATCTTGCAAAAGGAGGCTCACTAAATGCAATGATAGCTGAAATTTATGGTAAATCTTCTGGTTGCTCTAAAGGCAAAGGTGGTTCTATGCACTTAATAGACAGAAGTGTTAACTTTATGGGCTCATCTGCAATTGTAGGAAATAGTATACCTGTTGGAGTTGGAATTGGGCTATCGATTAAATTGAACAAAACTCAACAAATTAGCACAGTTTTTCTTGGTGACGGTTCAACTGAAGAAGGAGTTTTTTTTGAGTCTATTAATTTTGCATCCTTAAAAAACTTACCAGTGCTATTTATATGTGAAAACAATCTTTACTCTGTCTACAGCCCTATGTCAGTAAGACAACCGGAGCACAGAGACAACTGTAAAATTGTTGAGGCTATGGGAATTAAGTCAAAAAAAGTTAATGGTTATGATATTGTAGAATCTAGTAAAGTATTTAATTTAGCATTTAAAGAAATTAGAAAAAATTCAAAACCACAATATTTAGAATTTTCTACCTATAGATGGAGAGAACATTGTGGTCCAAATTTTGATAATGATATTGGCTATAGAACTGAAGATGAATTTAACCGCTGGAAATCAAATGATCCAATTCAATTTTTGTATCAGAAAATTATTTCAAGTGACAAAAATTTTAAACAAGAATTAGATGAAATTAAACATGATATTATTGAAGAAATTAAACAAGCTTTTTTAAACGCAGAAAATGATGCTCCCCCTCACCAAAAAGAAGCTTATAGTGAAATCTATGCTAATGAGATTTTATAGATGAAAAAAATTTCTTATGCAAAAGCAATAAATTCAGCTATCTATGAATCAATGTTAATTGATAGTGATGTCATTTGTTATGGCCTGGGCGTAACAGATCCAAAAGGGGTATTTGGCACTACGAGTAATCTTGAAAGTAATTTTGGTAAAGATAGAGTTTTTGATATACCTGCTTCAGAAAATGCAATTACTGGAATATCAATCGGAGCAGGTCTAAATAAAATTAAGTCGGTAGTAACGCATCAAAGACTTGATTTTTTCTTATTAGCAATGGATCAATTAGTTAATGGTGCAGCTAAATGGCATTATATGTTCGGAGGGCAATTAAGTGTTCCTATAACGATAAGACTAATTATTGGAAGAGGGTGGGGGCAAGGGCCGACTCACTCTCAAAATTTACAGGCTTGGTTTGCGCATATTCCAGGACTTAAAGTTGTCATGCCATCTACTCCAAAAGATGCAAAGGGCTTGCTAATGGCTTCTATATTTGACCCAAATCCAGTTATATTTCTTGAGCATAGGTGGCTTCATAATGCTATTGGAGATGTCCCAGAAGGAGATTATAGAGACATGATTGGAAGAGCTTCAATAATTAATAGTGGAAAAGATCTAACGATTGTTTCTATGTCTTATTTAACAATAGAATCTATTAAGGCTATAAATCATTTAAAAAAATTTAATATTAACTGTGAATTAATCGACCTTAAAACAATTAGACCGATTGATTGGAATACTATTAAAAAATCATTAAAAAAAACAGGAAGATTACTTGTTTTAGATACAGGGTATACAACAGGCTCAGTAGCTGGTGAAATTATAGCAAAATTAACCATTGAGAATTTTTCTGATTTTAAGAATGCCCCTGAACGAATTGCAATGCCAGATGTGCCAGAGCCGACTAGCTTTTATCTTACAAAAAACTTTTATGTAGACTCAAAAATAATAGTAAAAAAAATAGTGAGCATGCTAAATTGTGATACATCAGCTTTAGACTCTTTAGAAAATGATCATGAGCTACATGATATACCTGGCGACTGGTTTGAAGGTCCATTTTAATACAATATTTGTATGAGTATTTATTTTAAAGCTGCAGTTCTTGAAAAAACAAATAGCCCTCTTAAAATCAAAGATTTAAAAATTCCTAAATTAAAAACAGGTCAAGTTTTAGTTAAAGTTTTATTTAGTGGTGTATGTAGAAGTCAATTAATGGAAATTGAAGGAAAGAGAGGTAGAGATAAATGGCTACCTCATTGTTTAGGACATGAAGGATCAGGAGTGGTAGAAAGCATTGGACCTAAGGTAACCAAAGTAAAAAAAAATGATAAAGTAATCCTTACTTGGATTAAAGGTAAGGGGATTAATGCAGCGGGTGCCGAATATAGCAATAAATTAAAAAAAATTAATTCAGGACAGGTTACAACATTTAGTCAATACACTATCGTTTCAGAAAACAGATTGGTGAAAAAACCAAATTTCGTAGACGAAGATGAAGCTGTTTTATATGGATGTGCGATACCAACAGGTTTTGGGATGGTAATTAATGAAATAAAACCTAAAAAAAATATGAGCGTTATTGTTATTGGTGTAGGAGGAATTGGTATGAGTGCACTTTTGGCTTTAAAATGTTTAAAAATTAAAAAAATAGTTGTGATAGATATTTCTGCTAAAAAAATTCAAATGGCAAAAAAACTAGGTTTTAAAAATTCTTTTAGTGGAACAGATGAATATTTAGATAAAAAAATTTCAAAAATTTTAAAAGATGGAGCTGATATATGTATTGAATGTGCTGGGACAATAAAAACTATTGAAAAAGGTTTTTCTTTAATCAAAAATAATGGAGGTAGATTACTATTTGCATCCCACCCACCAAATAATGAAAAAATTAGTTTTTTTCCTCATGAATTTATTAAAGGTAAACAAATTAGTGGAAGTTGGGGTGGTAAAACATATCCTGATAGAGATATTGCCAAAATTGCAAAAATGATTAAAAATTCTGGAATATCTTTAAAACCACTTATATCCAAAAAATATAAATTAAAAGATATAAATAATGCTATTAAAGATCTTAAAAATGGAAAAGTTTTTAGACCTATTATAGATATGAGAAACTAAAAGTGCATAATTTAAAAGAAAATATTTATAAGAGGAATGGTTATGACACTAGCTTAAATCTTTCTATTGAAGAACTCAAAATATTAAGAGAAATTATTAGAGATCAGTACTTAAATAGAATTAGTGAGTTCAATTCAAAACATTATAATGATTTCAAAGCTAGAGAAATGAGTTCATATCATGAAATATCTCATTTAATAGATCACAAAGCGCTTTGGCCTAAGAATTTTAGATGTTTGACAAGTGAGTCTATAGATAAAATAAAAAAATTTTCATTCATATCCAAAATTGAAAATCAATTTGGTGAATTTTATATTTCTGACGAGGATAATATAGGTAGAGAAGAAGTTTATTGGAGATTAGTTAGACCAGAGAATAATAGCGATGTAGGCCCATTACACGCAGACATATGGTTTTGGGAATTAAATTACCCTAAAAATATTAAAGATAAGAGAATAAAAGTTTGGATGCCTATTTTCTGCGATGTACCTAATACGGGATTTAGATTTGTACCTAATTCTCATAAAGAAAAGTGGAATTATGAAAATAAATTTAAAGATGGAAAACTTAAGCCAGTTTTTGAAATTGATGAAAGCAGAATTGATTTAAAAAAATTTACTGGAAAACCAGGAGATATTATGATATTTAATGATAGATTGCTTCATGGTGGCTATACTACTCCAAGTAAAACTAGGGTAAGTTTAGAGCTAACAATTATAATTAAATAAATGAAAACAGTATTTATTTCAGGCAACTTCAACATCCTTCACCCTGGACATATTAGATTATTTAAGTTTGCAAAAGAATGTGGAGACAAGCTTATTATTGGTGTCATGTCTGACAAGCTTGTGCATGAAAAAAATTATTTAAATGAGTCAGATCGAATAGAAAGTATTAATTCTATATCAATTGTAGACCGCGCAGTCCTTATTAATGACTCACTTAAAGCTACTTTAAATAAGATTAAACCTAATATAGTTTTAAAAGGAAAAGAGCACGAAACACTTTATAATTTAGAAGCTGGTATAATTAAAAAGTTTGATGGACAACTTCTTTTTGCCTCAGGCATGTCTACATTATCTTCAATAAATTTATTAAATCAAGAATTATCTATACCTCGGAATAAGAACTTAAAACTACCTAAAAAGTTTATGCTTCGCCATAAAATTAAAAAAGAAAATATAAAAAAAATTATAAAGAAATTTAGTAAACTTAAAGTTTCTATAATAGGCGATTTAATTATTGATGAATATATTGATTGTAATCCATTAGGAATGTCTCAAGAAGATCCAACACTCGTTGTTACTCCTGTATCTTCTCAGAAATATATTGGTGGATCAGCAATCGTTGCAGCCCATGCTGCTGGTCTTGGTGCAGAAGTTCATTATATCTCAGTTTCAGGGAATGATAAAAATATGAAGTATGCTAAAGATAGATTACAATCATATGGAGTTAATTGTAATATTTTTACTGATGAAAGCAGGCCAACAACAATAAAAAAAAGATATAGAACTGAAAATAAAACCTTACTAAGAGTTTCAGATTTACGGCAACATACTATTTCGAAAACAATTCAAGTTAAGATTTTTAATAAAATAAAAAAAATAAGTAAAAATTGTGATCTATTGATTTTTTCAGATTTTAATTATGGTTGTCTCCCACAAAATCTTGTTAATAAAATTATAAAATATTCAAAAGAAAAATCTATCTTGATGGTTGCGGATAGCCAGTCTTCTTCTCAAACAGGAAATATATCAAGATTTAAAGGAATGGACATTATTATTCCGACTGAAAGAGAAGCAAGAATTAGCCTTAGAAATAACGAAGATGGATTAGTTGTAATTTCTGATCAAATTTTACAAGAGTCTCAGTCTAAATATTTAATTTTAAAGCTAGGTTCTGATGGAGTTTTAATTCAAGATAGTAAAAAAAAACAAATTAAAAAATCTGATGATTGGTACACGGATCGACTAGAAGCATTTAATTCTACGCCAATAGACTCAGCTGGAGCCGGTGATTCATTGCTGGTTGGAAGTTCACTTACTTTAGCGGTTGATGGAAATATTTGGGAGAGTGCACTTATTGGTTCTATTATGTCTTCTATTCAAGTATCTAGAATAGGCAATATTCCTATTAAGACTAATGAATTAATTGAGGAATTTTTTTGATAAAAACTATCCTACTCTCAGCAGGATTTGGTAAGCGTCTGAGACCTTTAACTAATACGACTCCTAAGCCTCTAATGCTAATTAATGATAAACCGTTACTTTCTATCTGGTTGGATAATCTCGCTAGTCAAAATTTTGGTCCTTTTTTAATTAATTCTCACTATTTGCATAAAAAAATGGAAAATTTTGTTAGAATGAATGAACTTAAAGACAGAATTAATTTAGTATATGAAAAAACTTTAAAAGGGACTGCAGGTACATTAATAAAAAATATAGATTTTTTTGATGAAGGTGGCCTTTTAGTTCATGCTGATAATTACTGTGAAGCTGATTTTAAAGAATTTTTAGAAGCACACAACTCAAGACCAAAATCTTGCTTAATGACAATGATGACTTTTAGAACTGATCAACCAGAGACTTGTGGTATCGTAAGGCTAGATAAAGAAGGTAGAGTTAAGAATTTTTATGAAAAAGATAAGAATGAAAATGGTAATCTGGCAAATGGAGCAATTTATATTTTATCAAAAGAAATGATTTCTGAAATCAAAGAAAATTTTATGCAATGTAGTGATTTTAGTAATGACATCTTACCTTATTTTATGGAAAGAATTTTTACTTATGAAACTGATAAGCCTTTAATAGATATTGGAACTATTGAAAAATATAATTTGGCATGCTCAGTACGAAGAGAATATTTAAATGAAATTTGATAATGAAATTAAGATAGTATTAACTGGAGGTCGTGGTTTCTTAGGAGGTCAAGTTTTAAAAAAACTTAGAAAATTAAATTATGCTGTTGATGAAGCAGACATAATCAATAGAAAGGGAGTAATCAATTTATTAGAGGATTTTGATTTTAGTAGCTATCATTGTATATTACATTTAGGCGCTAGTAGCAAAGTAAACAATTCACCAAGTGATTTAGTTAATAAAAACATATTAATAACTGAAAAAATTTTGACTGAAGCTAAATTAAATAAGAATATTATTGTTATTTATGCGTCTGCCAACTCTATTGTAAGCAAGGGATCTAAAAATAACATTTCTATGAATACGCAACCTAGCCCTAAAGATGTTTACAGTTGTTCAAAGTTTATTGCTGAAAATTTACTAATTGAAAATATTGGTCAAGATAGATCTATCATTGTTAGATTGCCAGCAATTTATGGAAATGAAAGCAATAAAGAAGGCTTCTTAGATCGTATATTTAATAATGCGATTAATAATGAAGAAATCAATATAACTAATGAAGAATGTAGATTTAATAATGCTGTGTTAATTGATACATGTTCTAACTTTTTTGTACACTTAATAAAAAATCTTAGAGATTTAAAGGGCAAGAACTTTTTATTAGCAACTAATGATAAAATGAGTATATATAAAATTGTAGAAATGATAAAAAATGTATCTAATTCTAATTCTAAAATAATTATTAATGATAGTTTTGTGAAAGATCATAAAGATTATCTAATTGATGTATCAGGCATAGTTAAAACAGACTTTAAACTCGACAGTATGAAAAAAATAATAACTGAACTAGGAAATTTTTATAAATAAAAATTTATGGTTAAAAAAAATAAAAAATTATTAGCTTTGTATGGTGGAAATAAAATAAGACCTCATCCTATGCCTGCAAGAAATGCAATTGGTAAGTCTGAAAAAAAAGCTGTTAATGAAGTAATAAACTACTATTCAAAAATGAAAGAAGATCCACCATATGATGGGGTGTATCAAAAAAAATTTGAAAATGATTTCTCAGAAAAAATGGGAAATGGATTTTCATTAGCTGTGTGCTCAGGATCAGTTGCTTGCTTTATAGGAGTAAAATCTCTTAATTTGCCAAAAAACTCAGAAGTAATAATATCTCCTGTCACTGACAGTGGTTCGTTATTTGCAATAATTGAATCTGGACTTAAGCCAGTTGTTGTAGACTCAATGAAAGATAGTTTTAACACTTCTTGGGAGCATATAAAAAAAGGAATAACAAAAAAAACTAGTGCTTTATTTCTCGTTCATTGTTCAGGAAATCCGTTAGAAATGTTTAAGATTAAAGATGAAGCAGAAAAAATTGGTTTAAAAATTATTGAAGACTGCAGTCAGGCACCATTTGCGAGAGTTTGCAAAAAAAAATCTTGTATAAAAAAATCTTGTATAAATATTTGTAAAGGAGACTTTGTTGGTTCTTTTGGAGATGTATCAGTTTTTTCCACCATGTACAGAAAATCTCTTCAATCTGGTGGTTCTGGAGGTATTGTTTATACAAAAAATAAAAAAACCTATCATAATATTATTGAAATGTCAGATAGAGGTAGACCTAAGTGGGATAAAAATCATAACCCAAAGAATATTGGAAAAGTTAAATATGCAGCATTAAATTATAATACTGATGAATTATCATCAGCAATAGGTATATCTTCTTTGAAACGTATTGATAAATTAATTCAAGATAGAATGAAATTTATGAATTTATTATCTAATAAATTAAAAAAATTAGATTACTTTGTAAAATGTGCTGATTACTATAAGGGCACCTCACCATTCTTATTGCCCATTATTGTTAATGAAAATTTAATTGAAAAAAAAGAATTGATTGCAAAAGCAATTTTAGCTGAAGGAATAAATTTAAGTATAAGATATGACTGTGTAATTTCTGAATGGGAAATTTCAAAAAATTTAAAAGTTAAGACTATTTCAGATAATAATGTAAAAAAAATGAAGTCTCAAAGTTTTAATTTATTTTTAAATGAAAATTATACTGTTGTTGAAGTAAACGATATTTATAAGGCATTTGTAAAAGTTTCAGGGTACTTTATTAAATAAAATAAACATTTAAAATTAAAGGTTTTTTGTTATCTCAAGAGCTTGCTCAATGGCATCATCAATATCATATCTATAATTAAATGCACCTATTCTTCCTATAGAATAAAAATTATCGGGCATTAAATCAAAATATTTTTTTGCTTTATCATGTTCAGGTTTTGTAGGCATTGGGTATAATCTACCTCTATCACTTGGGTACTCTAAGCTGATAAGAGTATTTGGTGATTTGTATTTAGTAAATTTTTTATATTCAACCACTCTTGAATATTTTTGAGATCCACAGTAGTAATTAAAATAGACATCAGGTGGCAAAGCAAATTCTACAGGCAATATTAAAAATGTAATATCTCTACCAATATATTTTAGCTCACCAAAACAATAGTCTAATAAATGATCAATTGGAGTAGTATTGATAATTATATCAAACTCATGCCATTCTCCCTTAATAAGAGCAGTATTATTATCTGGATTTATTTTGTCTACAGAAGTATTAAATAATGTTTTTACAGAATTACTAGCGAGATCAAAGAAATCATTATAACCATTTAAAGCTATTGGATATGCAGATAAAGCCTTGTCCCATCCAGCTCGATCACCTTTTTTTATTGCTACGCCTTTTGGAGACCAAGTAAAATCATCAATTACTTTGTTATCATCAACTTGCCACATTTTTTTTGTATAATTTTTAATGAATTTTTCGTATAAAGTTGGCCCAACAGACTTAAGCCAAAAATCCTCGTAATTACTAGATAATTCTTCTAAATTTTCTTCACCAACAGTAAGCTTAAATTCTTTATTTTTATAATTCTCATCTAAATCATTAACTTCTTTTTTAATCTTTTCAGAATCAGGCATTCTATCGAAATCATCTTCGTGAATAGGGTAGTTATAAAAATTTCCATCTTCTTCGACAAATGATGTGAACTGATGCTCCTTACATAATCTTAATGGAACAATGTCATTTAGATAATTAAAAACTTCCTCATTATGTGATAAAAAATGCCTTGGTCCGTATGTATAAGGGTGTCCTGACATAAAATTAGTCCATACACCTGCTCCTAGAGAACTGTCTTTTTCTACAAGCAATGTTTCCCAACCATTTTTCTTTGATAGTTCTATTGCTGCAGTTGAACCTGCTGCACCACCACCAATTATTAAAGCTTTTTTTGACATATTAAATATTCAAGAATTTATATAGACACTTATACGTATATATATACAAATGTACATAGGTTTGAAATAATTAATTATGGCTAAAATAAACTTAAGAAAATTTAAAAAATCAGACATTTTAGTTTTAAAATCAATATATAACTCAGATATAAGAACATCTGTAAAACAATATTCACCACCCTTAAATTTTGATTATATAATGGATATGATTAATATTCATTTATTAACAATAGTTTTTGACAACCAAAGAGTGGGAGTAGTGTTAATTAAAAATAAAAAACTCTTTATATGTTTGAGGTATAATCATATTTCTTATGATTCATATGTAAATATTATTTTAGAATTAATAAAGTTAAAAAAATTTAATTTACAAAAAATTCAATTTATGAATATAAAAAAAGAAGAAATAAAGAGAGATAATCTTTTAAAAAATAAATTTAAAAAAATTATTAATTACTTAGCATGATGAAGATACTAGTACTTGGACCAGTAAAACAAAAAATTTTTAAATCATTTCGTAATGAGCCAATAATAAAATTTTTAAAGAAGGATGGCAATTCTGTAATTCATTATAATCAAAATATAAACTTAAAATTTATTAAAAAAAATGATATTCAGCTAGTTATTATTAATGGTTATTCTTATAAAATAAAATCTGATGTCATTAATTTTCTTAATAATAAAGTTTACAATCTTCACCCTGCCTATTTACCTTTTGGAAAAGGTGTTGGAGGATTACTATTTAGTTTGCTAAATAATCAAGAAACTGGAATCACTATTCACCAAGTAGATGAAAATTATGATACTGGAAAGATAGTTAGTCAAAAAAAAATTAATCCTAGAAAAAATGACACATTTAGAGAATTTTATTTAAACTTACTAAGTGAATTGAACGTACTATTTCTAAGCGAGTGGTCAAATATTAGAGATAATAAGTTTAAAATGGTGCGGCAAAAAAAACTTTTACCTAGAGATGATGACTTTTATACTAAGATCAGAACTGAAAATGCTTTGAGTTTTTTTGATAAAAATTATGATATAAAAATAGATAAGCTAAAACAATTATCTTTTGGGCATCAAATTAATGAAAGTTTTTTTTCCATGATAAAACCTAAGAAAAATATTATTGCAAATACAGCTTTAATTGAAAATTGTAGGATCGGAAATGAGATAGTTATTGGCAACTATTCAATAATAGGAACAGCACCCAATCATATTGATTTTTTTTCAATAGATAAAATTTATAGCCATAAATATTATCTAACTATAATAGAAGATGAGGTAATTATAAGAGATAATTGTGTAATTCATTCAGGGGTAATTAGAAGTACTAAAATTGGAAAAAACTCAAAGATTATGTCAGGAACTCATATTGATCATGATGTTCAGATTGGAAACTCTTGCACGATAGCCCCAAGAGCAATGTTAGCAGGAAATGTAACTGTAAAAGATTTTGTACAAATTGGAATGGGTGCTCAGATTCATCAAAATATTACAATAAGCGAATATTCGATGATAGGAATGGGAAGTACTATTGTTAAAAACGTGCCACCTTTCTCCTTATCTGTAGGAACACCAGGTAGAGTAAAGAAATTAAATGATATAAAGCTTAAAAGGTTAAAAATTTCAAAAAAACTATATCAAATATTGTATGATGTAATTATATTAAAAAAATATTTAAAGAAATTTACAGTAAGCAAAAAAGAACAAAAATATCTAGATATTCTCCATACTTGGTACAATAAGAATTAATCAAATAATTATGTTAAAAAAATACTTAGACCCAGATCAAACATCAATGAAGACTCAGGGCTTTAAGCCAAATTTTGTAATAAAATTTTTAAGATGGCTAAGTAGATTAATTATTATATGCCTTCGATTAAACGGCAGATCTAGATGGTCAAATGAATTTATTCAACAATTAGATCCCAGTATTACTATAAGCCCAAAGTTTTTTAATAATGATAAAGAAGGTCAGCCAATTTGGTTTAGAACTGGTCACGGTAGATTGTATTGGCGAGCAAGACACACATTTAATTTAGAAAAAGAAACAAACGATTGGATTAAAAGTTTTAAGCAATCCGACGTATTTTTTGATGTTGGTGCTAATGTAGGTCTTTATTCAATAATGGCTTCAAAATTAATGAATATAAAAACATATGCATTTGAGCCTGATTTAATGAATGCTAGAATATTATATGAAAATATAATCAAGAATAATATTTCCAATCTAGTTACCATACTCCCGTTTGCTTTGGCAGACTATAATTATTGTGCAGATTTATATCTTAAAACTTTAAGTTATGGTGATGCACTTCATAATTTAGATAGTAAAAATCAAAACATTGAAAGTGATCATGAGGCAAAGGTTTCTATTCCTGCATTTAGTTTAGATACAATCATAAAAACATTAAATCTAGATAAGCCTACTAAAATAAAGATTGATGTAGATGGAATTGAAATTAGAATATTGAAAGGTGCGAAAATAGCACTAGCAACTGTTGATGAAATAATAGTTGAATGGGCAAGAAGTAATGAAGACTATAAAGAAATTTTAGAATTTTTAGAAAGTCTAGGTTTTGAATTAATATCAGAAAGTAAACCTCACAATACCTATTTAGATACAGTAAATGCATTTTTTAAAAGGGAAGTTAAATGAAAAACGGTTATATTATAATTGATAAATATAATAACAATTCATTAATGAATATAAAAAAAATTATAACTAATCAGATTAAAAAAAAATATTCAAATTTTAATTCAGATTTATCAGATCTACACAATCAACTTGACAAAAAAGATATTAATACATTACGTTTATTTTTATTTAATCATTTAAATAGTAAAGTAAATTGGGAAAGTGAAATAAAAAAACTTTGTTTAGATGAGCTTAGACTTGAATTAGGTAGTGATATATTAGTTCAATCAAAAATTAACTTATCAATACAAATGCCAAATGATAAAACATCAATCCTACCAGCTCACTCAGACTGTTGGTCCTCAGACTCTCCATTTCAGCTTAATTTATGGATACCTTTAACAAATGCATATTCAAGCAATTCAATGTTTATATTGGATCAAAAACAATCATTAGATATTATGGATAGAATTGGCTCTGATGATCTTAAGAGTTTTAATCCTAATAAGATTAAAATTAATTCAAAACAATTTATGACACTGTCCTATGGACAAATACTACTTTTTAACCCCGGTTTAATACATGGAAATATTTTAAACAAAACAAAACAAACAAGAATTTCTTTAAATTTGAGATTTAAATCACTATTTTCACCAGAACCTACAAATAATAATCCAGATAGAAAATTTGGAACTTATTATAAAAAATTTTTAATTTCAGAAAATACAATTTTTGGGACAAAAATGATAAAATCAGGAATATTTAATGAAGGTACTTAATACATACACTTTACCAAGGCCATTTTATGGATTTAATATTCCTATAGCTATTCAAAGTGCATATCTAAGAGATTATGCTGTAAAGAATAAAATGCGTTTTTCACTTCCAATTACTGAAATATCAAAACCAAATACATATCAAATGTTATGTGGAATTCTACGTGATAAAAATCAGACAATTGATAACCTTGCGTTTGTTTCTATATTTGTCCTTCCTTTAAATGATAGTAAGAAAATAAAGGGTATTTTCAGTCAAAAAGAACATGTAAATATGAAATTACATTTTGTACTTGAATCACTTGTTTTATCGCCTAATGAATTATTAATATGGCAAAAAGAAAATATGCCTTTAATTGAGTTGACCCAAGATTTTTCTGATTTTAAAAATAATAAATATGTATATTGATAAAATATATAAAAGATTAGTAAATGAGATTTATCGCCCAAATAAGATCATTACTAAAATTATTATAGAAAACTATACAAGCTTCAAAAGATATTTTTCATTTAAAAAAAAACAAGTATTCGTTGCCTATTATGATATGGCTGTGGCGGGACCTAGTTTTGATTTCAGTTTTTTTTTGGCAGCGGCAGATTATACTGCAAAAAAAAAAGGCTATAAAAACTTTCATGTAGTTATTTTCGAGGAAATGGGCTTACATTATTCTCAAAAATCATTATCTGATTTAAATACTTGGCGTTTATATAACATTGTTATTCCAATGTGCTCAATGTATTCTAGCTGTAATGGCTTTGAATATATAAAAGATAAAACAGCATATATAAAAAAATTTAAAAATAATATTGAATTTTATCCAAAAAATTATGATTTTTATCACGCTAAAGCTTTTAGTTATTCAGATTTTATATATGACGAATCTGCTTTTAAGTATATTTCTGGATTTAAAGCAAATAAAGAAGCTTGTAGATATATTTCTAATATTACAAATCAAGAAAAAAAATTAATTACCATAACTATTAGAAGCAATTCATCTATTTCACCAAAAAATAAAGATGGTTTTCATTCTAATATTAATGAGTGGGTAAAAGCAGCTAGTTATTTTAATAAAAAAAATTATCAAGTGATAATAATTCCCGAGACTTTTACAGATGTACCTCGGGAATTCACTGAACTAGGATGTATACCAATGAAAGAAGGCTCCTTTAATCTATTGTTAAGACATGCATGCTATGAATTATCTTATATTAATTTTTTTATGCCGAATGGCCCAGCTTCATTAGCTTATCTTGGAAAAGATATTAATTATATTGTCTATAACTTTTTTACAGATGGTATTGAATATCAACCTGGCATAGAAGAAGCCTCAGAAAAAGCAAGGTTGAACCAATTTAAAATGATACCAGGTGATGGCGGTTGGATATTTTCAAGTAAAACACAAATTATCTCTAAGTATAAAGATGATTATGAAAATATAATTAGTGAATTTGATAATTTGATTAATATAATAGAAAATGAATAATTTTAAAAAAATAATATCCATAATTGATTCTAAGGACATAAATTTTTTAGTATTCGTTTTTATTTTAATGATTATTGGAATGTTATTTGAAACAATAGGTGTTGCAATTGTTTTTCCAATACTGGAACTTGTTATGTCTCCTGACAATATTGCGAATGAAAGTAATTTATTTTTTTTTGTATATCAAAATTTTAATATTAAAGGTGTATCTTCTAATAATATTGTAGTTATTTTACTTATTTTTTTTTTTACAATAAAAATGTTATTTCTCTCTTTTCTCGCGTGGCAGAAAATAAAATTAAACACATCCATTATAAAGAAAATTCCAATATTGCTCTATAAAAAATACTTTAACCAATCTTATAATTTTTTTTTAGATACAAATAGCTCCTCTCACACTAGAAATATTTATACTGAAGTAGGTATATTCGCGAATGCTGTAGTTAATAATCTTTTAGAAATTATTACTGAGACAATCATTCTTCTGGGAATATTAGTTCTAATGATTTATGTGCAGCCAATAGCAACTATAGTTATTATATCAACTTATATATTATTTTTATTAATTTATAGATATCTATCTAAAGAATACGTCACCAGATGGGGAGACGAAAGACAAATTGCAGAAGGATTTAAACTCAAGAATCTGAATCAAGGATTTGGTGCTATGAAGGAAATAAAGATTTTAGGTAGGCAGAACTATTTTATTGATCGCTTTCAATTACATAATACAAAAGTTGCCAACACTTTTTTTAAAATAAGTTTTTTAATGTCTCTACCAAGACTATGGCTAGAGTGGATTTCAATTTTATTAATTTGTACTGCACTATTATTTATTTATAAAAGTAATTTATCTGCAGCTGAAATTCTTCCAACTCTTGGTTTATTTATAGCGGCAGCTTTTAAAATAATTCCTTCTATATCTAGAATTATTACTGGTCTACAGGGTCTGAATTTTGGAATAGCTAGTGTTAGTACCTTATATGATGTATTAAATTTAAAAAATGAAGAAACTAGCCAACATAGCAAAAAGAAAATAAACTTTAAAAAGAGCTTACTGCTAGAAAATGTAAGTTTCAAATATCCAAATGCATTAAAATCTTCATTAATAAATATAAATATAGAAATAAAACAAGGTGAAGTTTTAGGTATTGTTGGCGAAAGTGGCTCAGGTAAGAGCTCTTTAATAAGTATAATTTTAAATATGATTATTCCAGACTTAGGGAATATTAAAGTTGATGGTATAAGCATAATAGGAAACCAAAGAAATTGGCAAGATAAAGTTGGTTATGTTCCACAAAATATTTATATAACGGATGAAACAATTTTAAATAACATAGCATTTGGAATTAAAGAAGAGGATGTTGATATGTATAAAATAGAAAATGCAATTAAGCTTGCAAACCTAGAAACTTTTATTAATCAGCTTCCTAATGGAATTATGACCATTGCTGGAGAAAAAGGAGCTAAGATGTCTGGTGGCCAACTTCAAAGAATTGGTATTGCAAGGGCTTTGTATCACGATCCAGAAATACTAGTTCTTGATGAGTCTACTAGCTCATTGGATTATAATACGGAAGAGGAAATTATAACTGA
>Ga0114997_10001233_pt1 | contig 21398 bp, 5 predicted proteins | sample ArcticOcean_MG_C_2_FD_87045 | JGI IMG/M metagenome (GOLD analysis project Ga0114997, IMG submission 87045) | Marine microbial communities from western Arctic Ocean - ArcticOcean_MG_CB4_136 | ecosystem: Environmental > Aquatic > Marine > Oceanic | place: Arctic Ocean: Canada Basin | collected...
CTACATCGTGTATTAAGCCTCTCTCTCTCTCTTTGCTTTAAAACACAACACCCGAGAAGCGAGCGCTGATATACTGAGTCATCCTCTCGGAGGAGAGATTGAAGCTATAAGAAGATATTCGTAAAGAAGGAGTTTACGATGACGATGACGATGACGACGGGGATATCCTCGATTGGAAACAAGAACAACAGCATTAACCGCGCGAAGGTGTCGTCGACGAGAAGAACAAGAAGAGTCCGAGCTGATCTTTCCAGCAGCGGCAGCAAGGGGAGTAACTTTGTGGTGCTCGCGTCTTCGTCTTCTTCTTCTCCAGACGAGGAGAACTCTTTGGGGGTGAAAGATACGATCATCGTCGGTGGTGGCGTCTCTGGGTTGTCCACGGCGTTTACGATGAAATCGAAGAACGAATCGTGCGATATCATGGTCACGGAAATCCGAGACCGCGTCGGGGGGAACGTGACTTCGAAGAATGACGGTCAATACGTATGGGAGGAAGGACCGAACTCGTACCAACCGGGAGACGCGGTGTTGAAGTTAGCGTGCGACGCCGGGATGAAGGACGATATCGTTCTCGCGAACCCGGATTCGGATAGGTACGTGTTGTGGGATGGGGAGTTGAGAGCGTTGCCGAAGGATATACCGACCGCAGTGCTCGGGGATTTTTTGACCTGGCCCGGGAAGATTCGAGCTGGTTTAGGGGCGGTGGGTATTCGCATGCCGAAAGAGGAAGGTAAGGAGGAAACGGTGAAGGAGTTTGTATCTAGAAATTTAGGCGAAGAGGCGTTTCAGAGATTAATTGAACCGTTTTGCTCGGGCGTGTACGCCGGTGATCCGGCGATGTTGAGCGCGGAAGCCGCGACGGGTAGAGTTTCGGTATTAGAGAATAAAGGTCCGTGGCCGGGTTTGTTTCCGGGCGCGTTGAAAGCGCAATACGAAGGCGCGAAGAAGAAGAAGGAAAATCCGAGAGATCCGAGATTGCCGGTGATTGAGGGTCAAACGGTTGGGAGTTTTAAAGGTGGTTTGCAAACGTTACCGGAAGGATTGGCGAAGGAGTTAGGAGAGGACATCGTGAAGTTGCGGTGGAAGCTGATCAAAACGGAAAAAACCGAGGACGGTCTGTTCTCTTTGACGTACGAAACTCCAGAAGGAGAGAAGAAAGTGAAGGCGAAATCCGTGGTGTTTACGCAACCGGCGTACGTGGTCGCGGATACGGTGCGAAGTATCGCGCCAGAAGCCGCGAAATCATTCGAGAAGTTCTACTACCCACCTGTTGCGTCTGTCACCGTCGCATACAAACGCGACGCGTTTAAATTAGACGGCCGTTCAGCCTTGCCTGAAGGCGGCTTAACCGGTTTCGGTCAACTCCATCCGCGAACGCAAAAAGTGCGCACGCTAGGCACCATCTACTCCTCCTACTTATGGGCCGACGACGGACGATGCCCTAAAGACGAATTCATGATCCTCAACTACATCGGCGGCGCTCGAGACGTCGAAATTCAAAAACTCAACGAAGACGAACTCGTCCAAGCCGTCCACGCCGACGCTTTAAAAACCATCTTAAAACCAGACACGCCGTTGCCGAAAAAAGTTGGCGTTCGCATGTGGTCCAAAGCTATCCCGCAATTTAACCTCGGTCACTGGAAACTCTTAGACGAAGCTAAAGAACTTTTGAAAAAAGAAAAGTGCAGCGAAGAGGACGGTTTATTTTTAGGCGGAAACTACGTCGCCGGCGTCGCGTTTGGCCGGTGCGTCGAATACGGCGTCGATCAAGCCTCGGACGTGTTGAACTTTTTAGATAAGCAGAGAAGAACCGTATAATAATATACTAGTACTACTTTATACTCGTACAAAAACATACATACCGTGTGCCACTGAATACACGTTTCGAAGTTCTTCTTCTTTTCCTTCTTTTCCTTCTTTTTGTCCTTCTTCTTCTTCTTCTGCGCGTTACGCTCTCGTCTCGCGAGTTTTGCCTCCGATTTTGTGTCAAACACTTCATTACAAAGGCACAAAGGCGCTCGATTTCCCCAGATTTACTATTATGGGCGTCCCTAAATTCTACCGATGGCTGAGCGAGCGGTACCCGATGCTGAATCAGCAAGTCAACGCGGCCGGTGTGCCGGACATTGATAATTTGGTACGCCTTCTCGTATTCGTCTTTTCTCTTTGATGATGTCGTTGGTTTTTTCTACTAAACCCGCATTGCGGTTTAGCGTAATTTTAGCGCGGGAAATTTGTGATCGCACAACGGGGAAAATGCGATGTAATTTCTGTTCCAAACGACAGAGAGGGAACGACGACCAAAACGAGATATCGAAAGTGTTCGCGCGTCGTCATCATTCATCGCTCTTTCATCGCGTTTCTGTTTCTTTGACCGCTTTTTCCGCTTTTCGAAAGAGAGACGGACGTACTCTCGAACTTCTAATTCTTGTTACTTTTAACTAATAATTCTCTCTCTCTGTTTCTCTCTCTCTTCTCTTGCGCTGCGCTGCGCGTGAAAAAAACACACAGTATTTGGACATGAACGGGGTCATTCACAACTGCTCCCACGGCGCAGGAACGGATACGAACACGCGCATGACCGAAGAAGAGATGATGGCGAAAGTATTCGCGTATTTAGACCACATATATCGAATGGTGAGACCGAAAAAGTTGCTGTATATGGCGATCGACGGCGTCGCGCCGAGAGCGAAGATGAATCAACAGCGGTCGAGACGGTTTCGGTCGGCAAAGGAAGCGGAAGAGGCGAAGGCGGAGGCGTTGGCGAAAGGTGAACCGGAAGCACAGGGGGAACCGTTCGATAGTAACTGCATTACGCCCGGGACGGAATTTATGGCGAGATTGACGGAGCATTTGAAGTTTTACGTGAGGAAGAAGCAAACGGAGGATGTGGCGTGGAGGAACGTGAAAGTGATTTTGAGCGGGCACGAAGTCAGAGGAGAAGGCGAACATAAAATCATGGAATATATTCGCTGGGAGAGATTGAAACCGGATTACGACGCGAACATGTCGCATTGCTTATACGGTTTGGATGCCGATTTGATCATGTTGGCCTTGGTGACGCACGAACCGCACTTTTGTTTGCTGAGAGAGGTTGTGAAATTTGGCGGTGGTGAGAGAGGGCAACCATCGAGAGAGATTTTAGAACGTCCGAGCGACGATGGGTTTTTGATGTTACAGGTTGGTTTGCTGAGAGAGTATTTGGATTTGGAATTTCAACGATCGGTGAAAGGAGCGTGCGGATTCGCCTACGACGTGGAGAGAGTTATCGACGATATCGTGTTTTTGTGCATGTTGGTCGGGAACGATTTCTTACCGCCATTACCGACGTTAGATATCGCCGAAGGTGCTTTGAATACGCTTTTTGATACGTACCGAGACATGCTTCCGTCTTTGGGCGGGTATATTTCCGGCGACGAAGGAGGCGGAACGTTCAACGCGCCTCGCTTGGAAAAGATTCTAACGCGCATGGCGGGTTTCGAACGCGACGTTTTGGAGCAACGAGCGATGGATGTGCAAGAATTCGACGAGAAACAATCCAAACGAAATAATAAGAATGGTGAGAGAAATGGTCATCCTTCGGATTCGGAATCGTTTACCGATTTAACCGCCATGGAACAATTTGAAGCCGAATTACTCAAGGCGAAAGAGGAAGGGAAACCAGAACCGACGATGATGTCCGTCGCGAAACGAAACGTCATTCTTGAAGGCGGCGCCGACGGTCTTCAACAATACAAGGACATGTATTACAGAGAGAAACTCGAATTGAAAGTCGGCGAAAAAGCGCCGGTCGATGAGTTACGCCAGGCATACTTTGAAGGTTTGAATTGGGTCTTGAGATACTACTACCGCGGCGTTGCCAGTTGGACGTGGTATTATCCGTACCATTACGCGCCGATGGCGAGTGATTTATGTGCGGGGTTAGGTCAGTTGACGGTTAAGTTTAATTACGGTCGACCGTTTTATCCTTTCGAGCAGCTCATGGCGGTCCAACCTCCGGCTTCAAGCCATCTGCTCCCGGAACTCTTTCGTCACTTCATGACGGAAGAATCGTCGCCGCTGAAACCGTTCTTCCCGGATGAAATCAAAATAGATTTCGAAGGTAAAAGAAACAGTTGGGAAGGTGTCGTTTTACTCCCGTTCTTAGACGAGAAGGTGTTGAAAGATGCCATCGCTTCCGTTTCAAAAGAGAAGCTCACCGATGCGCAAAACAAACGCAATGCGCCGGGCGAGTGCATCGTTTTCGAACGCGACGAAAACTGTACCGAGGCTGTAAACTCAACCGTTCCGAAAACATTTGCCGGCTTGTTCCCAGCTAAATCGAAGATGACGTACGAACAACCGCCCGGGGAGTTCCCAGACGATGCCAAGTGTTTGGGAGGTAAGAATCCATTGTTGCCGGGTTTGAAAATCGAAACCATCGCGGATTACCCTCGAGGATACCCGACATTTAAAACCGTAGAAATCGTTCGTGGCGATTTGAAACACGCGAAATGTGTGGTGTTTCAAACTGCGACGAGGAAAGAGTCTTTAATCGTAAAAATTGGGAAAGGTTCCGAAGATTTCATCGAAAAAGCGTTGCCGAACGTGGCGGACAAATCCGTCGGTCTCACCGCAGAAGCCGTCGCGAAGACGTATCTCAACGAACGCGTCTATGTGAAATGGCCGTATTTGAAAGAGTCCTTGTGCGTGGGTGTTTCCGATCAAAAGTGTAAATACGTCGTCGGTCCGGGCCAAACCACCGTCGCGAAGCCGCACGACAGCGCGCAATGGCACGCGGACGTGACAAACGGAAGCAACGAGCTAATGCGAACGCAAGGCGTGGATTGTGCGAACACGAAAATTGCTTTACACGTTCGAGCGTGCGAAGGATTAGTGAGGCATCCAGATGGGACGTTACAAAAACGGTTCTCGAAAACCGAAGTTGTCGTCCCGATGCAGTTGTGTCTCGCTGCGCACCCGAGAGATAAAAGCGAAGCGGAAGCGGCGAAAGATTTAGGCGTCTCGGAAGACGACGGCATGAAAGTCACGTGGCGCGAAGGCGACGAGGCTTTATTCTTAGGTCGCTCGCATTTCGGTTCCCACGTCAAAGTTGTTTCGAAAGACCTGAAATCTGGGAACTTATTCGTCGATGTCGAACCTGTGAGATTAGACACCGGCGTCGGGAGGAGAATTCTCCAAGGGTACGCCTCTCGCTTTGAATCCGCCGGTCAAATCGCTCGAAAGCTCGGCATCGATCCGCGAGTCATGGGTCAAATCACATCTGCCGTCTGGACGCGTTTAACTAAGGATGCGGGCAAAAACGAACGCGTGGACGTCGGGTTGAACTTACGCAAATCCTCGGAAGACTTGTGCGTCGCCGGGTTTTCTCGCAAAGGTGAGAAAGGGTGGGAATACTCCGTGGACGCTCAGAGATTAATTTCGGAATATAAAAAGCATCACCCGTGGGTGTTTGAAGCTTTGAGAAACGAAGCTGGAAGCGATAACGGAGGAGTGATTACGATGTCGGAACTCTTCGAAACGCACGATTTAGATACGAACAAACATTTAGTGGCTGAAGCGAAGAAGTGGCTCAAGTCGCAACCGGCGTCGAGGCGACCGTTGGTGCCTTCGGACTCTGTCGTCGCGGCCGAGGAAGCGGTGAGAGCGTTAGCGGCGACGATTGGAGATCAGTCTGCGAACTACAAGCAACCTATGCCGGTGGCGTTGGAAGGCGTCAGTCCTCTGTTGCTCATGAAACCAGTCATTCCAGGTGAAGTGATGGATTTATACGCCGGAGGTGACTTTGAATTGGGCGATCGCGTGGCGTACGTCGGTGAATCCGGGACGCCTCCGTTCTGCTCGCGTGGCACGGTCGTCGCCATTCATGGGTATACTGACGCGCACACCACGCACATGGTTGCCGAACACGTGGAGATTATGTTTGACGGAACGTTCGTTGGTGGAAGTGATTTGAGAGGGGCGCTGCCAGATTGCAGAGGTGCGATGATTGCGGTGTCTTCGGTTGTGAACTTGTCGCATCCGCCGGCGATGCCGAGCTTAGGTAAAGCGGCGCCGGACGTCGTCAAAAAAGTTGAGAACATAAGTTTAGAGGACGTAATGAACTTGAACTGGAAAGGCGGGTCGGAGAACGTCAAGAAGCAAGCGGAGAAGCCGAAACCGGTTCCGGTCGCCGTCGCTAACCGACAACCAACGTTACCGGACGAGAAGGGTTTTTCAAAATCCGCTGGTCGCGGTAGAGGCGTATTAGCTGCATCGAACTCAACGGCGCCTGGCAAACCGCTCGGTGCCATGGAACAAATCAAATTGCTCGAGCAAAAAGAGTTAGCGGAACAACAACAACAACAACAACAACAAACGAAACCTCCACCTCCGACGAAGAAGAAAGGCATCATCGGATCTTTGAAAGACTTGTTGAAGAAGACGCCGCCGCCGAAACCGGAAGAAGAGGCGGACGAAAAAGCTATGACGAAGCCGAAGAAACCGGCAGCGCCTGCCGACGTGTCTTCTTTAGCCGATATCGATGCAAAGTTAGCGCAACAAACACAACCGGTTGTCGCTGCTGGTGCTGCTGCTGCGCCGTCCTCTTTGGCGGCCTTAGAAGCAAACCTCACGCAGCAATCGATATCTCAAGCTCCACCTTCAAGCGGCGGCAGTACTTCGTTGCAAGCGCTCGAAGCCAAATTGTTAAAATCTTCCGCGGGGCCCGTTCCTCCAACGCCGCCGCCGCAAAAGTCAATGCCTCCACCGCCCAAACCTCAACAAGAACAAAAGCCAAAGAAAACCGGCTGGGCTCCGGTGGAATCCGTCCAACCCGTCAACGTCATGTCCGGCAAACCATCGCCTTCCCAACAACAAAGACCGCCGCCGGTTATTAAAGACGAAACGCCTCCGCCGCTTCCGTCCAAACCGGTCGAAGCGACGAAAGCGAAACCTTCCTTCGTCCCGAGATCCGCGGCGAGGAAAATCGCCGCGAAACCCAAAGAACAACTACAAAAACAAAAAGAACAAAAGGAGGAGTTGCACTTGTAATAATAACACGAAAAGAGAGAAGAAGAATCAGAAGTGGCGAGAGAGAGAGAGAGAGAGAGAGAGAGAAAAGAGAGAAAGAATCATCAGAGTCTTGAAGAGTCATTAGAGTCTTGTGTTGTGCTAAATTATTCGTAAAAGTTCCAAAAATTAAAAAAAAAGGAGAATCATAAATTCTCATCTTCCTCCTTAAAAAATCTCGAAAGATGTCATCAGCGCTGGGAGGCGTCTCCTCTCTGTTTTTGTCTACCCCGACGAGCAGAAGAGCACAACACACTAGAAACAACAACAACATCAACGCGACGATTAGCAGCAATAACAACAACAACTTTATATTCAAAAGCGCGCGTAAATCTACTTTGCGCGGGGGCGGTAGAGTCGTCGGGGAAAAAATGATGATTACACCGTCGTCATCGAGGACGATCTCGATGACTCGCGCTGTGAACGCTTTTTCCTCCTCCTCCTTAACCAAGCAGAAGAAGATGAGATCATCGGTGAAAGTGAACGCGATGTTTAACAACAACAACGATGATTCTTCGTCGGGAGGAGATGATGAGTTCAAAAAAATCGTCAACGATATCGTGTACGTGGACCCAGTGGTCGGGGCGAAGCGATTCTCGAATTACTTTTGGGCCTCGGTCGTGACCGCCGGCGCGAGCGGGTTTTTGATCACCGGCGCGAGCGCGTATTTCAAACACAATTTGGTGTTTTTCTTGGACGCTTCGGACATTCAATTCTTTCCGCAAGGATTGGTGATGAGTTTTTACGGTATCGCGGGTTTGTTGTTGGCGACGTATTTATGGTTGACGATCAACTGGAACGTCGGCGCCGGGTATAACGAGTTTAACAAAGAGGAAGGGATTTTTCGAGTGTTTAGGTATGGGTTTCCGGGGAAGAATAGACGGGTGAACTTGTTGACGGATTTGAAAGACGTGACGGCGGTGAGAGTGGAGATTTCTGACGGGATTAATCCGAGACGGGTTGTGTACGTGAAGTGCAAAGGTAAAGGCGATATCCCGTTGACGCGCATCGGCCAACCGTTGACGTTGGCGGAGGTGGAGAGGCAAGCGGCGGAGTTGGCGAAGTTTTTGCAAGTTCCTATTGAAGGGCTTTAAACATATTTTTGAATTTCTTTGATGATTTGGTAATAAATATAATAAATAAGTACCGGCACCGAATGTACTGGTACGCTTTTCTCTAAAATTTACTCGCTGAGTTGGGTCACCAACGCCACTCCTCTTTTAATCCAGTGTTCCGCGGGTTCTTTCGTGGGCATTTTCACGTGCATGACAAAGTTTGTCGAGTGTCCAGTCGTCGCGAGCGTACCTCTTCTTTCTGCCGTTCGATAGCAGGGGCAATCGTACCTCGCGTTTTGCTCAATCTCGTCTGCTTTTCTCGGCTTGAACCAAAATATAGGCGCTTTCGAGTGTAAGACGTTTTTCTCCGATTCAACCAGTTGCATGTTTTCTTCGTCCCACCCGCATCCTTCTAAGAATAGACCGGAGACGTACACTCCAGCTTCGGGTGGTTCGGTAATATCACTCACGTCGCCTTTGATTGGCTCAAAATCGAACGCTATTTCGTCCACGGGGAGTTTGTGTTTGCGGCTATAGTTCTGCAACGCGGCCGTTAAGAACGACTGCGCGAAGAAGAAACCAGAGATCCAAAACACCGCGGGTGGCTTTCCATTCCTATCCCAAGTCTCGAGCATGCTGCAACGCTCCAAGAGGTCGTCAAAGTACGAGGAGAAAGGTTTGAGCGACGGATAACTCACTTTTTTCCAGGCTTCCGGAACGGCGTTGCGCTCGATTGCTTTCTTCGACGCTTCTGACTCGGCCGAGAAAGCTGCGCGTCCGGCGAGAGCGGCTTCAATCTCTTGTAAGGATTTTCGAATGTTGAGCAAAAGCTTGTTATATCGGGACATTTCTTGACACAAAGTTGTTCCGAGAGAATCCGCGTAGGCGTCAGGAAGCTTTTCTCGCGTCTTTTCGACATTAAAGTTAGACGGAAGACGGGCGATTGCGTCGTTGATGACTTCTTTTAACGCAGTGCTCGTATCCGCAGCCTCGTTTGTGGTGGTACTAGATGAATCTTCTTCGCATTCATCCTTTTCCTTCGTTGCGTGTTCACCACTTTCTTCTGTCTCGAGATTCTCGTTTGTTTCCTCGCTCGCGCTATCGCCGGACATTTTTAGTAGATCTCGACACATCGCCTCTGCATCCGCGCGATCTTTAGAGACGTCAGCGTTCGCGTGCAAACCAAAAACCTCTGGTTCTGGTAAAGCGGGTAATGCGTCCACGTGTTCAAGAAGCTGCGCACGACTTGGATTCAAGATGGACGGAGTTATGTATTTTCCAGAGGCGGATAACGCAAAATTATTCGACGACGCGGCTTCTTCTGAGTAGCACTTTTCAAGAATAGTCGCGAGCAGAATGCGGTCGTTAGCGTCTGTTACTCTGCCTCCATAGTTACATTCACCGGCTAAATAACGTAAAGCCTCGAGAGGTAACTTCGAGACTGCTTTCGATACGAGCGCTTTTTCGTCATCATCGGTAACGGTAGAGGCGGCACCACCAGTAGCTTCGTCTTCGATGCTACCATCCTCGTCATCCTCGTCTTTTTCATCGAGGAACATTTTTAGTTGTCGTGCAGATATCGATAAATCACCGTCGTCGAAGCCATATGGAACGTTCCAACCGATAGGCCCAAACGCTCGTCGTTCTTGAACGTTGGCGTGAAAAAAACATAACGAAAATAACAATCGCTTGAACTCGTTAGGCCTTGCACATTTATCGAAAAAGTCATCATCGCAAAGCGGCTGTACACTTAAAGCGCGTTTCACATTCGCTCGGATCCCTCTGGGCGGCTCGTTGGTCATTTTCACCGCGTTCTGTAAAATCGTCATCGGAAAGTCTTTCGACGGATACGACGTCATCCACAATCTGAACCTATTGTGCGCTTCGCCTTCACCAGCGACTAAATCTTCGCATATTTTCTCCAAAGCTTTCATCCACGAAGGTGCTAGATGACAATTTTGTAAAACAACCCAACCGCCGTTTACGCGAGCTTCATCGATGAGCTTCTTTGCCTTGGGGCCTTGGCCTTGACCGAGCGAGATCGATTTCACCGCATCGGCCTCCCCTTTCGACGCCGCAAACTGTAAGAGCTTTGCCATTGGATCTGAACCTGCGGACAAGACAAAGACTAGCGGTGCACGCGGTCCTGCATCTGCGTAACATTTCTCCAAATCGAAAGTTGGAGGCGTTATGAACTGTTCGCCAAGCGTCGCGCCGACATATTTACGAGCAGCCGGGATAAGCTTATCCGGGCGCAAACAACGAATAATACACAAACGACTGAATTCAGAAAGCGTGTCGTACGGTTTCGGGAAAGCAGCTTCGTGCGGAGTAGGACTATCATACGCAGCTTTCCACGTTTCTTGCGATTCGATATTGGTTGTATCTAAAATACTTTCACAAATATCCGAAAATCTCGGAAGAAAGGATAAATTAGCAAAATCATTCGCGCGCTTTTCATCGATCCAGTCCACAGTTTGTACGAGTTTTTCTACTAGATTCTTGTCAACTTTTGATCCAATCTGAACGCCCGTGAGTAGAAAGTTTCACTCTTGTCTGTCGAGCATCCCTTCGTCCCGAGAAATGCGCGAACACAGCGAGAACGAGAACAGAAGTTTATCGCATTCAAAGAGCGAGCGGCAGACATTATCGTAGAGACTTTTCGTGAAGTGCGTTTGAATATCTCGCAGTCGAGTATCGACCGAATCTTCGACAGCGGTCTCTTCCACTGATGATGATACTGATGCAGTTTTCTCAAATTTGGAGTTTACGACAGAGGCAATGAATAATCGCGAGAACCATTGCAGCGAGTACTGATACATCGATTCAATCGCAGCCAAATCTGATATGCAGAAAAAGAGTAAAGCTGCGTAAGATCCAGAACTTGAGTACGCAGATCTTGCAGCGTTAATGTCTTTCTCAGTCTCTTCTGCCTCAGCTTGAGCTTGCGTAACGGATTCAGAGACCGACTTGGAGTCTGTAATAATTTTAATCGCACGTTCGTCGTCGAGGATGTTGCCGTCAGAGTTTGATAAAACCTCTAGAATCTGATCTTCCAGCTGTTTCAACTCTCGCGCATTCTTCGCAGATTGCGTAACGAGCTCATCTTTCTGCTTTTCCAGATCCGGGCGTTCTTTTGCAACGACCAAGGCGAGAAGTTGATCGCTCAAACCTTCTCGTGTGATTGCGAAATCGAGCAATGTCACTTTCACCGCTGTCTCCGGTAAATAGTGCGGGTTTCGAAGTTTCGTCGTAATGTAAAGTCTAAAGTCTTCCGAATACTCAACTGTTGCGTCTCCCAATCGCATACACGTCACGCCTCCGCTTTTAAATGTTTGCTTCAAAAGTAAAGGCTCTAGACTTGGATCGAGTTCTTCTCCGACGTTTTCTAGTAATACCGGCGTACCAAACTGAATGGCGTTTTCGAGTTCCCGCATATGCGCTCCATCTTCAGACAGTTTCACGACTCTGAGGTTATTCTTCTTCTCCATATTTTTAATCCAAGCGTTTGCTTGCCCTTGTTGATCAATCATAAGAGGCCAACGTCTCGCATTTTCGATTATGATGGCGTTCTCAATGGAGAATTGATCGTTTGGCAACGCCGCAACTTGCCATGCCCTAATTCTGACGGCATCGCCGAGAATGTCAATCAACTCGCATTTGGTCGAACAGATTATTTTCGATTTATTTAGCTCATGCATCCACATATCATGCATCTCTTGTCTGCAAGACATTGGAAACGCACCCAAGTATGCGATAGTACCGGCGGAAAGGATCGCGTCGCCAACAATATTTTCATACTGTCGACCGAGATCTTCCGCTTTTTTCTTCCAACGAGCGCGCTCGCCGCCTAAACCTGAAATCAAACTCTCGGCGCGTTGTAACTTTACTGCGCACAAATTCGCTTCTGCTTCGAGGTTAGCTTTTTTATCGTTCTGCTTCTTCAACTCTATTTCCATAGCTTCGAGCTTATCTAATATCGTTTTCAAATCCGCTCTGGTGGCGTTTAATCCCACCATGACTTCATCGTACGCCGCTTCGGCTTCCTTCAACGCTTCTTGCTTCGGGGCGACGGTTTTCGCAACTTTATCGTACTTATCCATTGCGCAAACCCATTTGCACAAACCTTCGGCAGCGCTCGACGCATTCGCAGCTTTTTCAGGCGTAAACAACGGGTTCGAGATGTATACTGATCGAATTTTCTGTATAACTTTTATCGGTATGTTATCTTTGTCGTACGATTTAAGCGTTTCCAGGAAATCTTTGTCGTTTAGTAATCCACACGATGGTTTCCAGTAGTCATCGACAGTGCGACCCGTGTCTGGATCTTTTGCCCGAGCTGGTTTGACTTCTAAAATGACACAGACGGCTTCGAGGACGAGTTTAATAATCGCCGGCGGATTTTTCAACTGTTTCACGTAATTAATATCCGCCGGTTTCAACGTATCCAAGGCGGCAATAGCGTCGTTGAGAATAGGCATGGCCTCTGCTAATATGTTCTCGCATTCTTCTTTCACTCCGTTAGCTTCTCTAGCTTTTTCCGCGGCGACGGCTTCATCGGCTTCGACAATCTTACGTTTCGGCTCGACTACTGTCTCCTTCTCGTTTTGAATTTCTTTCATCATTTCGGCGACTTCAATTGCGGACTCTTTCAGCTTCGGTTGCAGAGCTTCGAGTTCACTTTGCATGCCCGCAACTTGCTCTGCCGAAGATGCGAGCTTTTCCAGACCAACTTCGTATCGTCTCTTCAATCGCATAGTTTCCTCTCTTCGCTTACCCACTAAACTCGCAAACGTGCTCAAAAGTTCGAGATAACTCGTTGGCGTGACGTAATTCTTCCGTCCAGTTCTCGCGTAGTACCTTTCAGATAACTCTGCCACGGACGAGTGCATGATACCACACACACTCGTAAGCGCACTCGCGGCCTCGGGCGAAATACCATCCACGGATTCCCGGAGAATCTTACCGGCGACCGCTTCTAAGGCATCTTCCGGCCACGCTTTGAACCAATCAATAGTGCAGCAATTGACCAACGACGGAAATTGACGCAAACGTTCTCGGAAAGCCTCGCCGGCCGGAGATAAGCACAGAACGACGTGAAGTTTACGGCGACACCTCGATACGAAGTACGCCCACAGCTCCGATTGCGTGGCATCCTCTCCAATTTCTTTCGTGGCATCTTTTCGAACCATTTCTAAAACTTGAGCCTTCTCGTCCGTTGGAAAAGCGTTTGGAATCTCACCGGCGTTGAGTAAGTTGTTGATATCTTCGATGAATGCCTCGTCTTTTATTTGCGCGTCGCTGAATAAGAAGAAGACGTCTCGGTTCTCCCCGCCAGACATACGCAGCATATTTTTCAAATCTTCCCTCCATTCGAGCATACCATACGTCTTTGTCATTTCAATTTCTTTCACGAACATTTCTCCACTCGCGTGCGCAGCTAGTCTTGCGAGCGATTTGCGTCCCGAACCACCGACGCCAACCAAGAGAGCGTGTCCACCAGGTTGTGCTAAAATGCGGCAAATTCGTGAAATATGCTCCGCGGCGTAAACGAACATGGTAATATTCATAGGCTGTTTTGAATAATGGTTGTAATAGTTCAAATGCTCGTCCATGATTGAAACCCAACCATGAGCATCTCCAGAAAGTTCTTCGTAACTTGGAGGAGGTACTTGTAGCTCGAGATCGTTCGCGTCGTCGTCGTCGTCGTCGTCGAATTCATCGCGTATTTTCGGTGGATTTGCATATTTACCGAACGCCAAAAGTTTCGTATCGTTCATATTCAAGTGTGAAAACAAGCCTTCGAAATTTTCTCGGAAATGTATTGACACAGCGACCCGCATGGAGTCAACCAGTATTCTTTCATCCGCTACGTCAACTAAGCGATCTCCAAAGACCCTCAATATTTCGTGAGTCCACAGTCTCGTGATTCGAAGTCGGCCAAAATCGCTCTCATTCTCCACTTGCGAGAGCGGTAACATAGTCAAACCCAGCGCGACTCGCGAAAAATCTCGCAAATTGAACGAATAGTGCGATTTCTCCGGCGTAGGAAGTAACTTCTCGAGGCAAGTTTGGTATACGACCAGCGTAGCGCAAACGGCGTCCGGAGCCATGTTGACGATAGAATTATGAAACTCGCAGTTCTGAAAGTGTTGCGATAAAATGGCGTTATAAATTCCTTTCAAAGCCGATTCGTCTACTTCCGGAACTGAAACGAGCGAAAAGTGACGCAAGTACCGCTCCGTCACTGGATTTCTACCGCCACCGGCTTGACCCATCGCGGCGACGAATTGGATATCTTGGAGCGTTACAAACGCGTTGTCTCTACCGTACCAACCTCCGTAATCATGGAATTGTCGAAGAATTTCAATAGGAGGTTGCGCGCCATACGATTCGCGTTGCGGCATATTAACGTCATCGATAAAGAATACGCCCTTAGCACCTGGAATTGGTCCATATACACCTTTTCGCCTCTTATCGAGACGTCCATCCACTTGCGCTTGTGTAGCGTTCGCAGATGTTCTCGCAGAAAACCCAATAGTTGTCGGTTGCCATTTACTCTTATCTAAGGAGCGTAATCTGCGCTGTACGATTGTTGATTTTCCAGTACCCGTGGGGCCGCAGAAGAGTATCGGGTACCCATGCCGCAAAGCGCAATCGAGCAAGTGATCGCACGTAGCTGTTTCTTTCGTTGGAACAATTGTTGCATCAAAAGGAAGGTCTTTTGGAATAATTCGAGCTTGCGCCGGAATAGAGTCAATCCATTTTTGCCACGCAATACCGTGCAAACGTTCAACACCGGCTCCTTTGGGAGCGGAAATTTTGAAATCGTAGACGGTGGCACTTTCGTCGCGCCAAAATATTTCCGGACATGACAGAGAACTGTTTTTGGACGCAATTGCAGATTTTAAGAACGTATCAAATGCTGATCTGCTCTTTGTATCGACACATCCACCAACAGACCACACCAAGGCGAATAGGAACGAGGCGTCAATCGCAGTAATAGGTGGGTTAAGATATTGAGACACGACGCTCGACTCAGTTTCGTCGTTCGCAATTCCAGCCGTGTGCGCAGCTTTGTTACTCACGTCAGAACTATTTTCATATCCTGTGATCAAATCTTTCAGCGTCGCGTCAAATAGGCGCGAAAGCGATGCCGTGAGATTTCCTTCGCCCGCCGGGGAGATCTTCTTCAACTCGCCGACTTTCTCAACCGATGCCGGGAGAAACGTTTCAAATAATGTCGATAGGCGATCGTGCGCTTCGTTTCCGTACATTACACGTGCTTCAGATACCCACGATTTGAATTGCGGCTTCCATCCTACTTCAGCGGGTTCCATGTAAACCATACCGCATCGAGATACCGTCGCCGGACTCGCCACGGCCAAATCGGCAACCTCAAAAATCAAGTTCATCAACCCCGTCATTGCAATAATCTCAGAATTCGGGAGGCATAACTTTTTATTATCGTCTAAAACTGTGTTCATGTTTTCGATCCAAATTGCATCGACGGGACCATCCATAACGAGCCATTTTCTGATGTGGGTTTCGCGCATATTCGCGAGTTTACGGAAGTGTAAACCCAACACCCCCTCTCTCCACTCTTGTGTCACGTTATCTGTTTCACCGTAAAGTTGTCCCATCGTGACTGCCTTTGGATTTAAATACGTCGCAATGACCTCTTTCTCATCGTTCAGTCCTTTCTCGTGTAAATCTGTAAGGGCACCAGCTAAAACAGTCAACGCTGATGATTTTCCACTCATCGTCTCGCCGACTAGCATCAAACCGTGTCGAACCACAATCATCTCATACAATTGCGTAATCTTGGTCAAAAAATACTCCGCGGGCTGTAAATTCCTCGCAGTACACTGATCAATCACAGCAGCGTGCAGATTTTCGTAATCTGTTTTCGGTAGAACAACCCCGGGGAATAAATCACCGACGATGCCGTAAAACAAAGGAACGTCGTGGGCGAGAAATTTACACAAGTTCACGTCGATGATGGCACGTAACGTCAAAACAAATTCACACTCCTCCGGATGCTTTCGCTTCAAATTGCCTGCGGCCCTGAGCACAGCAATGACGGCACGCATGCCATAATCGTAGTGATCCTGAGAAGAAAGCTGTTCAGAACACAAACGATACGTCGCTACAATCTTTCGCGCACACGCTCGCGCGTTAAGATACCCATCAGAATAGAGCAAAATCTCAGAAATCAACGCGTAGTCAGGAACCATCATAGCTACTGTTCGGAAGAGCGCTTTCAAGTTATCTGGAAGTTCGGATCTACCCGCATAACCAGGGTTCATTGTGATGAACACATTGCACGTTGGACGCAACGTAAGTTCTGAACCTTCAAAGAAGAACTTCTTCACGTTATTCTTCACGGCGATTTGAATCTCAAGCACTTGCTGGGCTACGACAGATAGTACTTCCAAATCGATGCGATTGAATTCATCGAAGCACGCCCACGCACCGGACGAAGCTAAACCTTTGAAGAATCGTGCCATCGTTAAATAGTCCAAAGAATCGGAACAGTTGAAAACAACACACTGTCTTGCCAGCGCTTTTGCGAGATCTTTCGTTGTTTCTGTTTTACCAGTACCAGCTGGACCCTCCGGTGCACCTCCCAAGTTGAGATGAATTGCTCCCATGAGCGTACGATAGCAGCGGTCGGTTAACGGCGTAATTACAAGGCGCGACGAGTTTCCTAGGTATTCGTAACCATATTCGACGGAAGCATTCATCATGCGCAACATCACGGTCTCTTTTCTATCGTACGAACCGTCATCTTTTTGCACTTTCTTCAATTCGTACGTCGCTCGCAACTGTGACAACCAGGAAAAATCGCGTTCGGAGGATACGCCATCTTCGGCAAGCTTACGGGCCACGTCTCGATTGTGGACATCCATGACCACCAAAGCAGAGAGTGTTTTACGCTGTAAAGGAGTCAGTTCACCTCTCACTAACTCGATAATCTCTTTCAATTGCCGATCGCACTTCTCCGCGGCTTTCTTCACGCTCCCTGGATTGGATTTTTCGTTTCGTAAAGCTTCGGCGATGTCGCGAGTCCAATAAATCTGCGACCCAAGTAATACCACTTGACCGGGCCATTCCAACACCCATTTTTTCCGCTCCGTGGTCGCATACGCGCGAACTCCAGCAGCGCATTGTTTCTCAACTGCTTCTAACATTGACGTTTCGACTTCGCATAACCATCTTTCGACGGCACCGTTAGCCTTTGCCGGTTCTATAAACGTGTTGAACGGCACTTCTTCGCCTTCGACAGAATTCATTGCAACAATATATTCTCGATCGTCTTCTTCATTTTTTTCAAAAGTCACTGAATCTATACCTTCGAAGCACTTTCTCAAATGCGGTTGCACTCTGCGTGGATCTTTTGTTTCACTCAATATCTCGAGCATCTCGTCGTTCGAGAGAAAGAAAAAGCGCGGGAATGCGATGCGCTTCAACTCCAGGTAGGATTGTAAACCTCGCTGAATTTCATCGAGTAATGTGTTTGCGGCTTCCAAACTTTGTAATCACGTTTCATCTCTGCCGCATTGTATCGCCGACGGATTCTTTGCGGTTGCATCCACGACGTTACGGTACATCTGATCCACAGACTTGAACTTTTCCCCTTCTACGGGCATCTACTTCACGATATCTTCAGAGGCAAAAATTGGCTCCAAGTATTGCCAAGTCGCTTGACACGATCCCCACTGATCGAGCGTATCTTGTAAACGCTGCAGGGTCTCGCTCCAAACTACTGCGCGGTCGCCGAACGGCTGCGAAAATGGAGACGCGCGAATGGATTGGGTCTTCACGAGTTGATCGTCCAGAAGCGCCTGAGCGTCTTCCGTTCCGCCGAGGACGCACGTGCCCGTATCCTTGTATGGCTTACACACGAAATCTATACCATCCCAATCTTTCTCCATTTTGATTAAAGCGGACTCTAGCGCTTTTTCCTTCGAAGCGCGCGCGACGATATCGCGGATAACATCGATTTTTGATTGTAAACCAGCCTCCAGAGCTTTCTCCAAGGTAAGCGTGGAAGAGGAGCTATTTTTTGTCTCAGATAACGTCTCTGTTGACGTAGGCGAATCTGACGACAACTCAGATGATATAAACTTATCTTCCATGGTATCGTCCGATGTCAGTACAGGTAAGTTGTCATCTACTACGTTGAGTAATTCTCGAATATCTTTCCAATGCCGTTCTTTCAACGCGTCGCTCGATAACGTTTCAAGCGCCGGTAACGTTGCCTCGAAGTTTTGAACGCACTTATCCAAACGTGAAACTACTTCATCGCGTTTGTCTTTCCTCATGCGTTTCAACTTTCCTAATTGTACCTTTGTCTTTTCAATCTTTTCGAGAACACTATCTACGTTAACGTCTACGATGGCAGAATGCATCCATTCTGTGGAAATGGATTGGAACGTATTCAATTGTTCCCATGCGGTTTCTCTTATTGTCAATTCGCGATTGGCGTCGTCGAGCGCTCGGAAATTAAACGCACTCGATACATTCGAAGCGATATTCTCTCCCTCCACACCGTCTCTCGCATCGGACTCAACAGAGGATAACGAGTAAGTTTCGGCGTACGACTTCAACGCGGCGGCGCGATCTCGCATACCGTCTAATCGCATTCTCGTTTCTTTCAACGATTCAATCACCACAGAGGGAAGAATACACTCATTCATAACCTCTTCACCAGTAGGTCCTCCTGGTAGTTGCTCAAAAATTTCTTCGCCACTCTTCTCTAAACGTTCGGATTCTGACTTTAAAATCGCGATATTTGCTTCGTCGCGTGTATCCAAGTAGGTTTTCGCGTCTTCCAACGCCTTGCCATGTTCCTCTACAGCGACGCGCAAATCATCAAGTTTAACCTGATCGTGCGCCGGAATCTTCACCGAATGCGTTGATGCGAGTGAATACATCGTTTCAATCGAAACAGACTCCATTTCGAACGAACGAACATTTTCTGCTGCTTTCACCACAGTTCGTTTATAGCGAACGCTTTCGTCAAGCGCCTCCGACGCCACTTTTGCTGATTCGTCATTTCTAGTGTCTCTTGCACCATCTTCCGCGTTCATACTAACTTGACTGCCTGTCTCGTCATCTTTTTTGACGTCTTTCTCACAGTGACCTTCGTCACTTTCTTCTCGTTCAGTCTTGGGATAGTCTCGCAACATCTCCGTGGACGCTTCCAACGTGCTAAGCAAGGCTACCGTTTTTGCTTTTGCTGTTGTAATTAATCTCTCTTTCACTTTAATCGCAGCTTCGGTACAGATTGGCGTCACAATTTTTTTAATTTTAGAAGTGTCGACGCACAGCGATCCTATTTGGCGCGATTTCTCGATAGAATCGATATCAGCAGTCCATGCGGCGACAATCGAAAGCACAGAAGTAAAGTCCTCCGTCGACGGTGGCTTATTTTTGCCTTCTACTTTCACGAGTTCTCGAGTCGGATTCGTTTCGCCAAAATCATATATCGCGCGAGCGTTCATAAATTGCGTCAACGCGCAATACTCGATGGCTTTATCGAAATCTTCGCGCAGTCTACTCCGCGCCTTTTCCATCGCTTCGTACGCTCGTGCGCTCTCTTTAGCTATCTTCGACGCCGAAAACGTTTGCGCGAGAAAGGGTACGTCTGCAACCGCTGGAAGCGAAGTTGCAGTGGCACTCAAAATTCTCGGCACAGAATTCACGAGTTGTAACGAATGTGAGCGCGAAGACTTCTCAATATTCTCCAACAGCGCATCAAACTCTGGCGTCAACGCGGTGGTGACGCCGGCAATCGCCGGGAACAAAGCTTCTACAACAAACACGCCGTCATTGTTATTCTCGTCCGCTTGTACCGTATTGATTTCATTTAAAACCGTTTCTGATACTTTGATGACGCTTTCCGCGAGTTGCGAAGTGACGACTAAATCGCAAAATCTTGTAAAATGACCCAGTCGATCCTTCTCCCTTTCGAGTATTTTCCGCGTTTTCTCGCGCTTTCGCATTTTCGAAGCTTCCTCGGCGAGTGAAGTGGAAGAAGACAGTGACGGCGCCGGTGCCATCAGTAATGCCGACGCAGAAAATTCTTCTTCTACTTCTTTTGTGATACACTCCTCCTCTTTTACCATCCTCTCGTCGCTCTCCTCGTCTCCATCACCTTCTTCTTCCTCCTCCTTTTCGACGGAATCTGTTTCCATACCGCCGCCGCCGCCGCTGCCTAACATTGCGCAACTTCTCACGACCGACGCGTTCACTCTGTTCGCTACCCTCGTCGCCTCTTCTACTTTCAAATCAATTACAGGTTGTACAACTTTGACTCTGTACGTATCGCAATGCGTCTTAAACGCCTCTGCGGTATACGCAAAACCATCTCGTTTCGGCACGAACGACGTTTCGTCAATCGCGCTCGCAATCGCAAACAACTTTTGCATCGCCGGCGCAAACCTCTCCGACGCCACGAACGCTCTCTTCTCAATCTGCATCCTCGTCCTCTCAAATAATCTTCTTCTCACTTCCGCTCTCCAAATCCGTATCGCCTTTCTCTCCCTATACCTTGCGTACGTCGACAAACATCGCATGGCGCGCACCAAATGCTTCTCTCGCATCCACTCGGACAACGCGTAACATTTACTCGCTGACCCATCCGCCGGGTGGTGCACCACCGCCGTCGCGGAAACGATAAACAAATCCTGTTTCAACGAAGACACATTGAAAAACCCTCTCTTCTCTTCCCGTTCTCTCCTTTTCCTCTCCTTCTCGTCGATTTCAACCAAAGCGTACGCGTCGTAGGGTTCTTTCCCACTCGCGTCGGCCACAGTTTTCTCGTAGGAACTTTTCCGTTCGCACATGAAAAACTCTCTTTTTGGTCGCTCGCCTCGTTCCGCGCACGTGAGGTAATACACGATGATATCTTCGTCCGTTTGTTTCTTCTTCTCCTCCTCAAACTCGTCGGTAAGATCCTCTCCATCTTCTCCTCGTTTAAACTTCTTTCTCGTTTCCGTCGTCGTCAAAGAAGAAAAGTCGTCAAAACGCCAAAAAGTCGCCAAGTTCCTCACGTCGTTTCTCCTCGCCAGACCTCTCCTTCTTCTCGCTAAAGAAGAAGACGGTTCGACCAACATCTTTGCGCCTTCTTTCTCTCCCTCTCTCTCTCTCTCTCTCTCTCTCTCTCAGAAGAACACGCCCCACCACGGGCAGACAAACAGAGAGAGAGAGAGTCAAAGAGATACACGTTCTTCTTCTCGCGTGGCTATTTTTGGTCTTTTTTTTAATTTTTTCTCTCGAGACACA
>Ga0114997_10001234_pt1 | contig 21394 bp, 21 predicted proteins | sample ArcticOcean_MG_C_2_FD_87045 | JGI IMG/M metagenome (GOLD analysis project Ga0114997, IMG submission 87045) | Marine microbial communities from western Arctic Ocean - ArcticOcean_MG_CB4_136 | ecosystem: Environmental > Aquatic > Marine > Oceanic | place: Arctic Ocean: Canada Basin | collected...
TCTATAAAAAAAGAAGCTTTTCTATAACTATAAATAATTAAATAGATATTAATAAAAGATTCTAGTAAAAATAAGTGAATAGTAAATTATGACTAAGAAACCTTTAAGAAACATGATTGGATATGGTTCAAATGAACTCAAAGTTTATTGGCCAAATAACGCACGTATAGCTGTTCAAATAGTTTTAAATTATGAAGAGGGAGCTGAAAATTGTGTTTTAAATGGAGATAAAAACTCAGAAGTTTTTTTATCTGAAATAATAGGAGCACAACCCATAAGAGATAGACATATAAGTATGGAATCTCTTTATGAGTATGGTTCTCGAAGAGGATTTTGGAGGCTACATAAACTGTTTCAGGAGAAAAAAATTCCAGTAACAATTTTTGGAGTTGGTATGGCCTTAGAAAAAAACCCTGAAGTATGTAAAGCTATAAAAGATGCGGGATACGAAGTGGCTTCTCATGGATGGAGATGGATTGATTACCAAAATATTAAAAAATCAGAAGAAAAAAAACATATGCAGCTAGCTATCAAAACACATAAAAAGATTTTTGGTGAACGTCCACTAGGTTGGTATACTGGAAGATGTAGCCCAAATACTAGGGATTTGGTTTTAGAGGATGGTGGCTTTTTATATGATAGCGACTCTTATAGTGATGATTTACCTTACTGGGAGACTAGAGGTGAGAAAAAACAACTAATTATTCCATATACACTTGATAATAACGATATGAGATTTGCAACTAACCAAGGATTTAATACTGGAGATCATTTTTTTTCGTATCTAAAAGATAGCTTTGATTCACTATACGAAGAAGGAAAAACAAACCCTAAAATGATGTCTGTTGGATTGCATTGTAGATTAATTGGAAGACCTGGTAGGATGCAGTCTTTAAAAAGATTCTTAGATTATATACTTAAACATGAGGATGTGTGGATTTGCAAAAGAATTGATATAGCTAAACATTGGATTAAAAACTATTCTAACTAATGTCAAAAAAAATTATTTTTACAAATGGACTTATTGATTTAGCGCAACCTAGACTAGGTTCTAAAGTTATATTTAAAACCGATGACTTTTTTGCTTCTGCACATAGAATTATTAACCCTGCATTACCATTATTTAAAGAGGGATTATTTGATAAAAATGGCAAATGGATGGACGGATGGGAGTCTAGAAGAAAAAGAATATCTGGACATGATTTTTTAATTATTAAGTTAGGTAAACCAGGTTCAATTAGTAAAGTTGATATTGATACTTCACATTTTAATGGCAATCAACCATCTATGATTTCATTGGAGGGTTGTAATTCAAAATCAAAAAACCTGAAAGATTTAAAATGGAAAACAATAATCGGAAAAAAAAAAACAAAAGCAAATAGTCATCATTTATTTAATATTTCTTCTAAATCAATTTTTACTCACATTAAATTAAATATATTTCCAGATGGTGGAGTTGCAAGATTAAGACTTTATGGAAATATATTTAAAGAAAATAATAACTTTGTAAATAAAACTATTAATTTGGCCTCACTATTAAATGGTGCCTCTGTTATAGCTTGCAACAATGAGCACTTTGGAAAAGCTGAGAATATTTTAGCTCCTGGAAAAGCTAAAAATATGGGCGATGGCTGGGAAACTAGAAGAAGACGTGACAAGGGTTTTGATTGGTTAATTTTAAACTCTATCAATGGTAAAAAAATTGATAAAATTGAAATATCTACGCATCATTTTAAAGGAAATTTTCCAAGCCATTGTTCACTGCAAGCTGCTTTCATATCAAACAAAAAATCTTCTTCCTCAATTGTTAAAAATTCAAGTAAATGGAAATTCTTAATGAATAAAGTTAATTTATCTGCAAACAAAACTCATAAATTTAAAAATAGATTAATGAAAGATAATAAAATTAATTTTATAAAAATAAATATTTTCCCAGATGGTGGAATTTCTAGATTTAAGATATTTGGAAAATCAATTTAATGGGAATTACAATCAACCCTAAACCTATTACTAAAGAAAATTTCTCTAAATTTGGAGATATGATTACAACAAATGATATCAAACCACTTGAAATTAATAATGGTTACGCCAAAAGATTTGATGGTATAGCTAACTTAAATACATCAAAAGATAATGGAGAAACTATTATATCTATTTTTTCGGCACTAAAGAGATCCTTTCCAATGAGAATTGGTATGATGGAAAAACATCCTTTAGGAAGTCAAGCTTTTGTACCAATGAAAGAAACAACTTTTTTGGTGCTTGTTGCACCTAAGAGTAATAAACTTGATCTTAATAGAATTGAAGCTTTTATTGTTCCTCCTGGAACAGGTGTTAATTACAATTTAGGAACATGGCACTTCCCTCTAATAGCAACAGAAAATATGGATTTTTTAGTAGTTGATAGAAAAGGTTCTGGAGACAATCTTGTTATAGAGAATTTAGATAATGAAGATATAATCCTTAAATATTAAAGCCCGCTGCACTAATGCGACGGGCTTTATTTTAACTTTTAAAGTTACTATTTATCTTTTATTAGATATAGCTAGATGAATTACAGCACCAAGTGATGCTCCAATTATCCAAGCATATCCTCCACCGCCACCTAAGTTAGCGAAGAAATCATCTAGTCCCAAGATAAGAATGTTCGGCCAAACAGTACCTACAGCTATGTAACCTGAAAGAATCCAAGCTAACATTCCTTTGTGGTTAAAGCCATTATTGTAATGATATTTTCCTTTGGGGCTAGCATCAAATAATGCATCAATATCAATTCTTTCTTTTTTAATAATGTAGTAATCTACAATCATTATACCAAATACAGGTGCAAGAATTGCTCCTAGAGTATTAACAAATGGAAATAACCCCATTTGAGTAATAACAGCAACCCACATTCCACCTATAACAAAACCACAACCAGCTGTAATTAATCCGCCCATTCTAAAATTAATTTTACTAGGCATTAAATTCGCTAAGTCGTAAGCAGGAGGTATAAAATTTGCAACCATGTTAATTCCAACAGTCGCTGCAAAAAATGCAAATGCTGCAACAATAGTTAAAAGTACGTTATCAACTTTAGCCACCATTGCTGTTGGTTCCGCAATGTATTCACCAAAAATTGCGATTGTTCCACCAGTAATCATTAAAGTGATGAAAGAGAAGAAAATTACGTTTCCTACTAATCCCCATAGGTTACCTTTTTTCATTTCACTTTCATTTTTAACAAACCTAGCAAAGTCACCAAAGTTAATTACTACTGCAGCAAAATATCCTACCATAATTGAAAATACAGCAATGAAAGCTCCAAATGATCCTAAACCTTCAAAACCACCTGAACGAGTTCCTCCTGAAAATACAGTTCCAACTTCTGATAATAATCCACCACCAGCTTTAGCCCAAATAACAATCATTAGAATAATCATTACTACATAGACTGCTGGTCCTGCAAAGTTTAAGAACCTTTTAATAAGATCTACGCCTTGCCAGAATAGATAAACCTGGAATGCTGATACAAATATAAATGAAACCCACATTACACCTGTCATACCAAGAAGCATAACTTCACCTTCTATTCCTGTAATCCCAGTAATTAAAAGTGCTACTGCAGTTGACGCGGCATAAGTTTGTGCTCCATACCAAAACATTGCAACTAGGCCTCTGGCCATTGCTGGAAAGTTTGCTCCAAATACACCCATACTTACACGGGCAAATACTGGATATGGAATTCCATGTTTTACACTTGGCTTACCTGATAGATTGACTAGCCACATGATAAAAAATCCTGCTAAAATTAATGCAGCAAATACAGCCCATCCATTTAGTCCTGAATATAAAAATAATGATGCTGCCAAAGTATAACCAAATAAACTTTGAACATCATTTGCCCAAACGTTAAAAATTTCAAACCATCCCCAATTTTTTTTATTACTTGGAGTTGGAGCTAAATCTGAATTGTAGAGCTTTGATGATCTACTCTTATTGTTCTCCTTTTTTATTTTTTAATTTTATTACCACTATTATGTTACGGTAATTTCAGCTGAGAACTTAAAGATTATGACTAAATAGTAAACAACAATATTATACAACTTTTGATAAGTAAAATTAACCGCTTATAGTAAGCTTATTTGATCAGTTAATAACCTAAATTGAACGTATAAATAAATTTTACATTTTTTTTAACCCTACAAAGAATGTTTTAAAATATAATTATTATTTCAATATGAATGTTTTTTTAAAGGAAACTTAATTTTAATTACATCTTTTTTATACTTTAAGACAGCGTCATTAATAATTTTTTTAATATTAGAATACTTTTTAACAAATCTAAAATTTGTAGGATTTAAACCTATCAAGTCGTCAGTAACTAAAATTTGTCCATCACAGTGTGATGAGGCGCCAATACCAATAGTAGGTATTTTAATAGAACTAGTTATTTCTTTTGCTAATGAATTTTCAACACATTCTAATACAATTGAAAAAACTCCAGCTGACTCAAGAAGTTTTGCTTCTTTTATAATTTTTTTCCTTTCAATTAAATTTTTCCCTTTAAATCTAAATTTTCCTCTTTCTGATTGTGGCAATAAGCCGAGATGTCCCATGACAGGAATTTTATTCTTAATTAAGTTTTCTACTATCGTAATAATTTTTTTTCCTCCTTCTAATTTAACTGCATCACATTTTGTTTTAGACATAATTTGTCTTGCATTTTTAAGTGCTTCTTTAGTATTTCTATAAGTGTTGTGTGGCATATCAACTACCATAGTACTTTTCTTTACACCCATCTTAACACTCTTAGAATGTTCAATCATATTATTTAAAGTTACGCTACGAGTTGAATTATAATTGTATAAAACTGATCCCAGCGAATCTCCAACTAATACTACGTCACAATAATTATCTAAAATTGATGCTATATTTTTTGAATAAGCGGTTAAACAAATAATCTTAGATCTATTTTTTTTATCAATTATTTTTTTTATCTTATTTTTCATCTACTCCAATTCAATAGTGCTTGGTGGTTTAGAGGTAATATCATAAACAACTCTATTTATTCCTTTTATATTATTAATAATTTTATTAGAAATTGTTTGCATAAATTTTTTATTAAAATTGTAAAAATCTGCAGTCATACCGTCTTCAGATGTTATCGCTCTTAATAAACAAATATTTTCATAGGTTCTATTGTCGCCCATAACACCAACTGTTTTTACTGGCAACAAAGCAGCATAAGCTTGCCAGATTTTATGGTATAAATTAAAATTTTTCAATTCGTTAATAAAATAATAATCAGCTTCTTTTAAAATTTTAATTTTTTCCTTCGTTATAATACCGGGAATTCTAATAGCTAAACCAGGTCCTGGAAATGGATGTCTTGAAATAATATTATGTGAAAGTTTAAGTTCTAATCCTAGTTTTCTAACTTCATCTTTAAATAAAAATTTTAATGGTTCAATTAATTTTAATTTCATATTTTTCGGAAGACCTCCAACATTATGATGTGATTTTATTTTAGATGTTTGGCTTCCAGTGACAGATTTACTCTCAATTAAATCTGGATATAAAGTTCCTTGAGCAAGGAATTTAACATTTTTTATTTTTCTTGCATATCTTTCAAATATTTTAATAAAAATATTTCCAATAATTTTACGTTTTTTTTCAGGATCATAAATGTTGGTTAATTTTTTAATAAACTCTTTTTCTGCATTAACATAAATTAAATTAATTTTTAATTTTTTTTTAAAAGTTTCAACTACTTGTACCTCTTCATTTTTTCTAAGAAGACCAGTATTAACAAAAATACATGTTAAGTTTCTACCTATTGCTATGTTTAGTAACTGAGCAACCACACTACTATCTACCCCTCCTGACAAAGCACATATCACTTTCTTATCATTTACTTGATTTTTTATTTCTTTAATTAATTTATATTTTTGATTTTTTAATGACCAATTTTTTTTTATTTTACAAATAACAAATAAAAAATTTTTTAACAAAATTTTACCTCTCTCTGTGTGTGTAACTTCAGGGTGGAATTGAACTCCATAAAACATTTTTTTTTTATTTTCTATAATTGTAAATTTTGAACTTTTACTAGAAGCGATCACTTTAAAATTTTTTGGAATTTTTGATACTTGGTCAGCATGGCTCATCCATACTTTGGCGGTTTTTTTTTTATTAAAAAAATTATTAGTTAATAAACTTTTGTTAATATTTTTGACTTCAATTAACCCAAATTCTCTAACTTTTGATTTTTTAACACTACCACCTAGGACTTTTGAAAGTATCTGGTGGCCAAAACAAATACCTAAAACTGGAACATTGACACTTAAAATTTTTATTTCAAATTTAAATCTATTACTTTCATATACATTCAGTGGTCCACCAGATAATATAATTCCATTAACTGTTTTGTTAAATAAATTAAAATTATTTATTTTTTTATGACTAATGATCTCTGAGTAAACACCCAGTTCCCTAATTCTTCTAGCTATAAGTTGTGTGAATTGTGAGCCAAAATCAATAATTAAAATTTTTTTTAAATTATCGTTAAGACTCATTTTTAGGTTCAATATTTTTCAACATTTTATTTATTGTTTTATTTTTTTCACATAAATCTTTACAAATAATAGAAAAACTTTCTAATAATTTTTTTACTGATAAGTAATTTGATTTTTTTAATTCAATTTTCATTAACATATACATAGCTTCTTCATTATTAGGTTCTAATAGCAATGTTGTGTCTAAATTTTTTTCTTCTTCTTTTTGATTTTCTTCAGTGTTGTAAATTTTTGCTAAATATAAATAAGATATTGCGTCTTTTGGATTAAAAACTATATTTCTTTGAAGCAAAAACTTTGCTTCGTTGAGTTTTTTTTTATCATATTTTTTTTTAGCTTCGTTAAAAAAATTTTCTTCTGTCATACCTAAACAAAATGAATTAAAAAATATAATAATAATTATAAATAATTTTTTTTTTTTAAACATTAATATTTTGAATCTTTTTTAACTTCGTCAACATTATGTACCATACTTTCATAAAATCCTGCTTTGGTTATTTTAAAAAAATTAGATTTATATCTTAAATTAATTATTTTTTTTGTTCCCAAATATCCCATTGACGATTTTAAGCCTCCAACCAATTTATAGATAACATTGTTTACATTTCCCTTAAATTTTACTAATCCAGCCACACCCTCTGGGACATATTTAGATAAATTCTTTTGTTTTTTTTGGGAGTAGCGATCTGCAGATCCTTTATTCATTGCCCCTACTGATCCCATTCCTCTAAAATTTTTATATAACTTTCCTTTTCTTTTAATTAATTTTCCAGGTGTTTCTGTTGTGCCAGAAAATAATGAGCCAATCATAACTGCATCAGCCCCCGCAGCTAAAGCTTTTGCAATATCCCCAGAATATTTAATTCCACCATCTGAAATTATTTTTGTTTTATTATTTTTAATACCTTTTTTAACATTAATGATAGCGCTTAGCTGTGGCACCCCAATTCCAGCGATTAATCTAGTTGTACAGATTGAACCAGGACCTATTCCTACTTTAACAATGTCTACACCAAGTTTTATTAAAAATTTAGCTGCAGTTGCAGTTGCGATATTTCCAGCACATAGTGTAGTTTTTTTATCTTTTTTACTTTTTATGATTTTTATTATTTCTGAAACTTTTTTACTATGCCCGTGTGCTGTATCAACAACTATTAAATCTACTTTTTCTTTTAAAATAGCTTCTGCCCTTTTGATTTCAAAAGGACCAGCTCCAACTGCTGCCCCAACTAAAAGTTTTTTTAATTTTACTTTTTTAATTTCTGAAATTTGTTTTTTTATATTTAAATTCCTATGAATAACTCCTATCCCTCCTGCACTTGCTATCGAAATTGCCATTTTTGCTTCAGTCACAGTATCCATGGCTGATGATAATATTGGTATTTTTAAAATTAAATTTTTAGATAAATTTATCTCTGTATTGGCTTCTGAAGGTAAAATTTCAGAATACTTAGGAGCCATTGTAACATCATCAAATGTAAGTGCTTCTTTTATAGAAACCATGATCATTTATATATGATTCTATTAGAATTAAAAGAGACTATCTTAAATTTCTACAAATAATAAAACTTTCTTTAGAATCTTTTCGACTGGACTTTGGCTTAAAAACTTTAAATTCCTTAAAAATAGATTTCCCTAATATAATGACTTCATTAAATGTTGAGCCCATAAAGATTTTAGAAATAAATTTTCCATCTTTATTAAGTATTTCTTTTGAAAAAAACATCGCTTCTTTACATAGTTCACCAGTATAAATTGAGTCAATATTTTTAATTCCTGTTGTATTCACAGCCATGTCAGATAGAACAACATCTGCACTAGAATTAGATAAATTTTTTATTTTTAATTTATTTTTTTCATCTGTAAAATCACCTTTTATTTGAATCACGTTATTAATTTTTTCAACATCCTTTAAGTCTATTGAAATAATTTTTCCATTTTTAATTTTTTTAGATACATATTGAGACCAGCTTCCAGGTGCGGCACCTAGATCAATGATAGTTTTGCCATTTCTAAAAATTTTAAATTTCTCGTCAATTTCAATTATTTTATATGCTGCTCTTGATCTGTAGCCATCAATTTTTGATTGTCTAACATATATGTCTCTTCTTTGCTTATTGATCCAATTTTTTGAAATTTTATTTTTTTTCAATTATTTTTTAAATCTTAAGCTCTTTTTAAGAATCTTGTTATCTAATGTTTCTACATCTACTAAGTAATCTTTATTAAATCTGCTTTTATCACTAGTTTTACCAGCTAAGTGAATAATTCCAATTTCATGATTTGGCAAATAAGGCTCTACAAAAGAATTTTTTAATGAGTTAAATTTAAGCTTATTGATTAAAGTCCAATTACAGTAAGCTGGTAATATTTCAATTTCTAATTCATCAACATATATAGTTATGTTCATTGCAATTTGTTCTGAGCCAAATATTTTTCCCGAACTTAATGCTATTTTAAGGTTTTTTTGCCAAATGTTCCAATGTGGAGCCTCTGCATTTAAACAAAAAACACCTATATTTAAATGTGGCATCAATGCAACTTTTCTAGCAATTTTTTCAGAAAAACCTGATGATTTCGCGTGTTTGTAGTTTTGAGATTTAATTCTCGCAAAACTTCCTAAAACCCACTCTGCTCTTAATACTCTTCCGTAAGATCTATCTGCTGATGTAGAAATTGCTAATTTATTATTTTCACTTCCTTTAAAATACAATTCTATTGCTTCCCATTTATTAATCCAAGCATCCGCATCTATCCATAAATATTTTTTATAGCCTGGAAAATATTTAGGAAGAAAGGCTCTTGAAACTTGACTTTTAAGCCATTCTTTACCTTTAACTTTGAAGCTTGAAACTTTAATATCCCATTCTGCTGGCTTAATCTCATCAACTTTTAAAGAAAGTATTGATTTTTGTTCGTCTAAAAGTCCTGCATCTAAAATACAAATAGCAACTTTTTTACTTTGTTCAAACCTTTGTACTGAATCAATTAATTCATTCAATAGTTCAAAATATTTTTCATCAGCTAGAGCTACTATTGTATTTTCTTTCATTTACAATATATCTTCTAGCTCTTCATTATCATTTTTTTCATTAATAATGTTTTTTTCTTTTTTTATTTTTTTATAATGAAAAAAACTTATTGGAATTAAACACAAGTATAAAAAAGAGCTTAAAGCAAGAATTTTGAATGTATAAACTAATAATGCACCAAAGAATAAAACTATTCCAAATAGCAAAAATTTTGTCATTGTTCTTGGAATAACTATCCTTTTAAAAGAATATGTTGGAATTGTACTTATTAGTAGTATTGAAACTACAATAAAAAATACCGGGACCATCACTTCATAATTAATTTTAAAAAAAAATTCTCCTAATCCACTAAAACTTAATATTAAAGGCATTAAAACAATAATTCCTCCAGCTGGAGATGGAACACCTTCAAAAAAGTTATCTTTCCATGAGGATTCTTCACTAGAGCTAACATTAAATCTTGCAAGTCTTAAAGCAACACAAACTACATAAATTAAACAAACAAACCAACCTAACTTATCTAGATATTGAAGATTCCAAAAATACATTATAAGTGCTGGGGCTACACCAAAGCTAATAACATCACCAAGAGAGTCCAGCTCCTTACCCATTTTAGATGTTCCTTTTATTAATCTTGCAATTCTTCCATCTAGTGCATCCATAAGACCTGCAAATAATATAGCTATTACCGCAAGTGCAAATTTTCCATCTAAAGCGAATTTAATTGAACTCAATCCAATGCAAACTCCTATTAAAGTAATCGCATTAGGCAAAATCATTCTTGCTTTTTTATCCGATACAATTTTAAAATTATTTTTTGGTTGTTCCATAAAACTACTTTTTAGCTAACAATGTTTCACCAGCTACTGTTTTTTGACCAACTTTTACCAATGGTTTATAATTTTCAAAATAAACATCAACTCTACTTCCAAACCTAATCATTCCAATTCTATCACCTTGTTTTAATTTTTGATCCTTTGAAGATTCGCAAACTATTCTTCTTGCAATTAATCCTGCAATTTGTACAACAATGACCTCTTCACCTTGGTTATTAATAATCTTGTAATAGTTGCGTTCATTATCTTCACTTGCTTTATCAAGAGAGGCATTTAAAAATTTTCCTGGCTTGTAAACTATTTCAGAAATTTTTCCTTCACATGGTGTTCTATTTACGTGACAGTCAAAAACATTCATAAAAATACTTATTTTAGTAAATTTTTTACTTTCTAGACCTACTTCTTTTGGACCATCTATTTCATGAATCATTAAGATTTCTCCATCTGCTGGGCTTGTCAAATAATTATCATCATTTATCGAAATTCTCTCTGGGTCTCTAAAAAAATAATAAACCCAAATAGTTAAAATTAAAAAAATTAATCCCAAAAATGAACTTAAGAAATACAAAAAAATAGTTACAAAAATTGCAATAACTAAAAATTTATAACCTTCTGAGTGTATCTTTGGAAATATTTTGTCTAACATAAGCTTAAATTTGATAATTTTTTATTAATATGTATATAAAGCATCAAAATACAATTACTAAGATATAATATTCAAATATGGCTAAAATAAACGTTAAAAAACCCATTGTAGAACTTGATGGTGATGAAATGACAAGAGTAATATGGGGGTTTATTAAAAAAAAACTTATTCTTCCATATTTAAACTTGGGAATTGAATATTATGATCTTGGGATGAAGAGTCGAGATAGTACTGATGATAGAATAACTATTGCTTCAGCCGCTGCAATTAAAAAAATTGGTGTAGGAATTAAATGTGCAACAATAACTCCTGATGAAGCAAGAGTAAAAGAATTTGCTCTTAAAAAAATGTGGAGATCCCCAAATGGAACAATAAGAAATATTATTGGCGGAACTGTTTTTCGAGAACCAATTATTTGTAAAAATATACCCAAATTGGTTCCATCTTGGACTGATCCTATAATTATTGGAAGACATGCTTTCGGTGATCAATATAGGGCAACAGACTTTAGGGTTCCTGGAAAAGGAAAAATGGAAATTAAATGGACAGCTGAAGATGGAAGTGATGAAATTAAATATGAGGTCTTTAATTTTCCTGGACCAGGTATTGCTCTATCAATGTATAATCTGGATAAATCTATAGAAGATTTTGCGAGATCCTGTTTCAATTATGGTTTGATTAAACAATGGCCTGTCTATTTATCTACTAAAAATACAATTTTAAAACAATATGATGGTCGCTTTAAAGACATTTTCCAAACAATTTTTGAAAATGATTTTGAAGCTGACTTTAAAAAAAATAATCTTACTTATGAACACAGATTAATTGACGATATGGTTGCGTGCGCAATGAAATGGAGTGGTAAGTACATTTGGGCATGTAAAAATTATGATGGTGATGTTCAATCAGATACTATGGCTCAGGGATATGGGTCGCTAGGATTAATGACAAGTGTTCTGCTAACCCCAGACGGAAAAATAATGGAAGCTGAAGCTGCTCATGGTACAGTTACAAGACATTATAGAATGCATGAACAAGGAAAAGAAACATCAACAAATCCTATCGCATCAATATTTGCCTGGACCAGAGGTTTGGCTCATAGGGGTAAATTAGATAATAATGATGAATTAATTAAGTTTTCAAAAACTCTAGAAACTGTTTGTGTTGAATGTGTAGAGAGTGGATCAATGACAAAAGATTTGGCAATATTAATAGGTCCATCAAGTAAATATTTAACTACAAATCAATTCTTAAATGAATTAGATGACTGGCTTAAAAAAAAACTTACTTAATTAATTTTTTTATATTTTCAAAAGAATTTTCAATTTTATCAACTAATATTCCTCCTGCTTGAGCAAAATCAGCTCTCCCTCCGCCACCTTTCCCACCTATTATATCTGATCCAATTTTTACTAGCTTGACTGCATCAAATTTATTAACTAATTCTTTAGTCACTCCAACAGCTAAACCAACTTTACCTTCATTAATCGCATAAACAATTATAATACCTTCTTTTAATTCTTTTTTACCCTCATCTATTAATTTTCTAAGATCTTTAAAAGGAAGTTCTAAAACTTTTTGAAATCTAACTTTAATATTATTTATATTCTCATCTTTAATTATATTTTTTGATTTATCTTTTAAAATTGACCCAACCAAAATTTTTTCAAGTTGTTTATTTAAATCTTTTATTAAACTTACTTGATCTTTATTACATAGGTTGGGCTTTCCACCTAATTTTGTAATTTTATTTGATAAATCTTTTATTGTTTCTTCTTTTTTTTGAGTAGACAAAGTGGATTGCTTCTCTTCATTTTGTAAATAATCATTAAGTTGTTTTTCTCTCAATGCCTCTAATCTTCTTACACCTGCTGCAATTGAAGTTTGACTTACTATTTTAAATTTGCCTATATCTCTAGTATTTTTTACATGTGTACCACCACACAACTCTGTAGAGAAATAACTTTCTTTTTCCCTTCCTATAGATAAAACTCTAACTTCTTCTCCATATTTTTCTCCAAATAAAGCTAACGCACCATTATCAACTGCCTCTTTAGGTGTCATTATTCTAGTCTTAACTTCTGATTTTTTTTCTATCATTAGATTTACATTGGCTTCAATTTTTTTAATTTCCTCTGGAGAAATTGGTTTCATATGACTAAAATCAAATCTTAATCTTTTTGATTCAACTAACGATCCTTTTTGAGTAACATGCTTTCCTAGCACTCTTCTCAAAGATTCATGTAATAAATGAGTGGCTGAATGATATGCTCTTATGTTGTTTCTTCTTTCTACATTAATCTTTAATTCAACACTTTCGTTTATTTTAATAGATCCTTTTTTAACTTTTCCATAATGAACAAATAAATCACCTAATTTTTTTTGAACATCTGTTACATCAAATTGAAAATTTTCATTAGAGATTATACCTGTGTCACTAACTTGCCCCCCTGATTCTCCATAGAATGGCGTTTGGTTAGTAATAATTATTCCTTCTTCATCTTTTTCTAGTTTTTTTACTTCCTTGTTATTTTTTAGTAATAATTTAATCACACCTTCTGTTTTATTTGATGCGTATCCTAAAAAACCTGTTGTTCCTAATCGCTCCTTAATTCCAAACCAAACCTCATCTATATTGTTATCACCAGAACCCTTCCAATTTTTTTTAGCTATTTCTTTACTTTCTTTCATTAAAGAGTGAAATTTTTTATTATCAATCTTTAATAATTTGTTCTTTAAAATATCTTCTGTTAAATCTAATGGAAAACCATACGTGTCATAAAGTTTAAACGCAATTTCACCTGGTAAAATTTTATCAATTTTAGTAATTTCCTCATCTAAAATTTTAATTCCTCTATCCAGCAATACTAAAAACTTTTCTTCTTCCATTCTTAAAGTTTCTTTAATTAAAGATTGAGCTCTATCTAATTCTGGATAGTTATGAGACATTTCCTCTAAAAGTGTTTGAAAAATATTGTAGAAAATAGGTTTTTTAGATCCCAGTAAATGAGAATGTCTCATTCCTCTTCTCATAATTCTTCTAAGGACATAACCTCTTCCTTCATTTGATGGCAAAACTCCCTCAGCAATTAAAAATGAGCTTGCACGTAAGTGGTCTGCAATAACTCTAAAACTTGATACGTTTGTTGGATTTACTTTTTTGTTTACAACATCAGAAGTGGATTGAATTAATTTTTGAAAATGATCTGTTTCATAATTATCATGCGTGCCCTGTAATAATGCTGCCACTCTTTCTAGTCCCATTCCAGTATCTACAGATGGTTTTGGAAGACTGATTCTTTCATTTGTTGAAATTTGTTCATATTGCATAAATACAAGATTCCAAATTTCTATAAACCTATCTCCATCTTCATTTTTAGTTCCAGGTAAACCGCCTTTTAAATGGTCTCCGTGGTCATAAAATATCTCAGAACAAGGGCCACAAGGACCTGTCTCACCCATTGACCAAAAATTGTCTGAAGTTGTTATTTTAATTATTCTGTCATCGCTTAAACCTGCTACTTTTTTCCATAAATTAAAGGCTTCATCGTCCTCATAATAAACTGTTACATAAAGACGATTTTTATCTATTCCAAATTCTTTAGTTATTAAATTCCAAGCGTAATCTATAGCTTGTTCTTTAAAGTAATCACCGAACGAAAAATTACCTAGCATTTCAAAGAAAGTATGGTGTCTTGGCGTATATCCAACATTTTCTAAATCATTATGCTTTCCACCTGCTCTTACACATTTTTGAGATGTAGTAGCTTTGTTGTAGTTTCTCTTTTCTAATCCAGTAAATACATTTTTAAACTGTACCATGCCAGAATTGGCAAACATTAACGTTGGATCATTATTTGGAACTAGATTGCCAGACTCTATTATCTTGTGATCATTTTTCTTAAAATAATTTAAGAAAGTGCTTCTAATTTCATTTAGAGTATTGCCTGCCATATTTTTAAAATACAGCTTTTTTATTTGATGTCTAGATAACAGTAAGGGAAAAAGGCGCTTAATTTAAGCGCCTTTTAATAGTTAAAGATGACTTTACCTAATTTTTCTTTGTAGGAACAATATCTTTTTTTACTTCTACTTTAATTTCCTCTATTTGATCTTTAGCTTTTTTTTCTGGGTCAAGTGGATTTCCTTCAATTTTTTTTGCTATTACTCCAGCTTTTTCTCTTATTGCCATTTCAATTTCTGCGGCAATCTTTGGATTCTGCTCTAGATAAAGTTTAGCATTTTCTCTTCCTTGACCAATTTTTTCACCTTTATAAGCATACCAAGCTCCTGACTTCTCTACTATTTCTGCTTTTGAACCAAGATCAACAAGCTCACCCACTTTGCTAATCCCTTTTCCATACATTAGGTCAAATTCAACTACTTTAAATGGTGGTGCTACTTTATTTTTTACAACTTTAACTCTTGTTGAATTACCAACAATTTCATCTTTATCTTTAATGGCACCAATTCTTCTAATATCCATTCTAACTGAAGAATAAAACTTAAGTGCATTTCCGCCTGAAGTAGTCTCTGGGCTACCAAACATAACTCCAATTTTCATTCTTATTTGGTTAATAAAAATCATCATAGTATTTGTGTTTGAAATTGAGCTTGTCAATTTTCTTAAAGCCTGACTCATAAGTCTTGATTGAAGTCCAACATGATGGTCTCCCATCTCTCCTTCAATTTCTGCTCTAGGTGTTAATGCTGCTACTGAATCAACAACTATTACAGAAATAGATCCTGATTTAATTAATGTATCAGCTATTTCTAATGCTTGTTCACCTGCATCTGGCTGTGAAATTAATAATTCCTCTGTATTTACACCAATTTTTTTTGCATATACTGGATCTAGCGCATGCTCTGCATCTATAAAGGCACATATTCCACCTACTTTTTGAGCTTCAGCAATAACTTGTAGTGCCAATGTAGTTTTTCCAGATGATTCTGGACCGTATACTTCAATAACTCTTCCTTTTGGCAAACCACCTATCCCAAGAGCTAAGTCTAAGCTTAAGGAGCCTGTTGATATTGACTCAATATCCATAGCTTTTCGTTGGCCAAGCTTCATTACTGAACCTTTTCCAAAATTATCTGTAATTTGGCTAATTGCTGCTTCTAAAGCTTTGTTTTTTTCTTTACTATCTGCTTCTTGGTCTTTTGTAGATTTAACTACTTTTAGGTTGTTTTTAGTCATTTTTTGCCTTTTTTATTAAAATAATTACTGTACGAATCAAGTATCAAATGTACACATTTTGTTCTTATTTTCAATAGTTAAAATTTTTATTAAAAAAAGGCTTTATTATTGTAGTTTTAAATAGTCTTTCTTTAAAAGTCCTACCAACTGCAAAAGTTTAAATTGGGATAGCAAATAGTTTCTTTCGGAATCTGTTAGGCTTATTTTAGAATTTAACAGAATGGAATTAGACTGCATAACATCCAGTGTGGATCTGCCTAATCCAGATTCATATTCTTTTGTAATTCCTTCATTAGCAATTTCGGCCGCTTGGACCTGAAGTTTAACTGAATTTAATAAACTTTTTGACGATTGTAAACTAGACCAAGCGCTTGCAACATTTGTGTCATTAGATTTAATTGCGTTATTTAATAAAAATTTTTTTATATTTTTTTTATTTTTACTTTTATTTAGTGATGCTATGTTTTTCCCTCCTTTAAAAAGGGGCCACGAAATAGTGGCTGTAATAGTATTTTTATCTTGTTCATCATAACTTGAACTTAAATCATCAGTCTTTAATGATTTCAGTGACAATGTTGCAGATGGAGAAAGATCAGCTGCAGCTATTGTGACATCTTTTTCTGACTGCTCATATTCTAACTTAGCTATAATTAGATCTGGGTTATTGTTTTTTGATATTTTAATTGCTTCATTTAAGCTGCTAGGAGTCTGAAAGTTAATATTTGAATTTTTATTTAAACTATCAGTGTTAATAATTGGTCCAATTACTTTTTCATAAATTAATTTTGCTGTAACTTCACTATTTTTTGCTTGTATAAATTTTGCTTGGGCGCCTGCAAGGGATGACTCCGATTGGGCTAAATCAGATAAAGTAATTTGACCTCTTTCTAATCTTGCTCCAGCAGTTTCAACTGTCCTTTCAAATAGATTTACATTTTTTTGATTAATATCAAGTTTTTCTTTTGCAGATACTAATCCTGTGTAGGCTTCTATTGCTTTATATAAAATTTCTTGTTCAGTTTTTAAAAGTTTAGCTTCAGCCAAATTTAAACCAATTTTATTTTTTTCAACCCCAGCGATTCCTGCAAAACCTTGGAATAATGTTTGCTCAATAGTAATAGACTGTGTTTTAGGGTCAACATTTGTTGTTGAAACATTTGTGCCAGACCTATCCGTAAGCTTGCCTGTATTTTCCTGACTCTGTGAACCTGATAATGTCACTGATGGTAAAAATTCACTTTTTGAGATATTTAAATCTTCTTTAGAAATCTTAATATTTTCTCTTTCAGCATTTAATTCTGGGTTATCTTTATAAGCTTGAAATAAAGCTTGTGATAAAGTTGTTGCAAAAGCTTGTTGATTAAAAAAAATCAAAAGAAACACTATTAAAAATATTTTTTTCATTTTGTTTTAAATTTTATCGTTTGAGGTTGATGGTTGCTATTTAAGTTCATAATAATTGATGAGCTTTTCTGCGCATCTTTAAACATTTGTTGGGTAATTCTTTGATAAGTTTGCATAAAATTTATTATATCTCCACTGCTCATAATCTTTAAGTTCTTTTTATTTTTAGTCTGTACCCAAAGTTTTCTTTCTTGTTTTAATCTCCAATTTCTTAATAAGCTAAAATTTTTAGCTTTTAAATATAACAGCCCATCCAATTGATCAAACAATGTCTTATATTTTGTTTTCAATTGGTTATTAACGTAAGACCTCCATTTAACATCTTGATCGCAGACCCTCTCAAGTGAATTAATTGGTTTGTTCAACTGACTTACTGTTTGAGCCTTAGCACCAACACACCAACCTTCAAAAATTACCACATCAGGTTTTGATTTTACTTTATACCATAATTTTTTAGAGTAACGATCATCTATGGCTTTATTAAACTTGGGAACCTTTATACTTTTAAAGTTCTTTGATTTTACTTTTTTAAAAAATTTTAACATTAAATCTATATCATGTGTCCCAGGAACTCCTCTTGTCATTAACAAAGGGTGTTTTGTTTTAGATAGTATTTTTCTATCTTTTCTTGTTTTGTAAAAATCATCAATTGAAATTATAAAAATATTTAGCTTAAAATATTTTTTTAAGATTATAGATAGAATTGATGAGATAGTAGTTTTACCTGAACCCTGTCCTCCTGCCAAACCAATTATGAGTGGCTTTTTTTTATTAACTTTTTTTGAAATCCACTGACTTACAGGAATTAAAAAAAACTTAATCATCTTATCCTTATTTCTAAATTTATCCTTCTTTGTTTCTTGAGATGAGATAAATTTAAAACAATCTTTTTTTACCTTGCTAAAACAATTGTTAACTTGTTGCATGAGAAATTATTTTTTATCAAGAGGATGGTTTTGACCATCATTCACGGCAACATCTTTTAATTCAAAAGTATTTATTTCATCTACACAACCTAGATTAAAACCTGTCATAGCTGGATTGGCTCTTGGGTTGTGATGTGTGTAGATTCCACAATTAGAACAAAAATAATGTTTCGCAACTTTTGAATGAAACTGATAAAGTTTTAACTTATCTTCACCCTTAACTATTTTAAAATCTTCATTCTTAACCATAGACATAATCGCTCCTTTTCTTTTGCAAATTGAGCAATTACATTTTAAAACTTTTTCTAAATTACCAGGTACATTTATTTCCGCTTCTACTTCTCCACAATGGCATGTTAATTTTTTCATTTATTTCCTATTGTTTGTTTTTTGATTATTTTAGAAACCCACCTATTTTTTCTCTAAAGCTTGCTCCAAACCCTTCATATTCTTTTTTCATCTCAGGACTCAGGTTACCTAATACTATCAATTTTTTTATATCAAATTTAGCAGGAAACTCATCTTTAAGATGACTGTTTAAATGATTTTTTATTCTTTCTTTAACTGCATTAATGTCTTTATAGTTCTCTATAAAAGTTGCAGACTTTTTATCTTCATCAACATACCATTCAAAACGTAGTTGTCCTTTTTCTCCAAGTTCATGTGCATATTTTGATGCAGTTTCAGAATAAAACTTCTTTGCTTCATCTAAACTACATTTGGCCTCAAGCTCCCATATGTGGGTAATATTATTATGAATTTCGTTTAGCATTTTTCTTTTTTTAAAATTAATAAAGTAATTAAACTATCTCTGGTTAAAGTTATCCACAATGGTACAAAGTGTAGTTTGGATGTTCACGTTTTGATTCACCTTTGATTCAGTTACAGACTCAAAATACAACCTATTGACTGTATTATATATTTAAGCTAATAATAAGAACAAAACAAGAACATGAAACTAACTATTCCCTTTTATCTACATAAAGCTAGTGCTGGATTTCCTTCTCCTGCAACAGATTACATAGAAGAAGATGTAGATCTTAATGTGCACCTAATTAAAAATGCTCCAGCGACTTTTATCATTAGAGTTCAGGGAAAGTCTATGACTGATGTTGGTATTCATGATGGCGACTTATTAATTATTGATAGAAGTTTAAAACCTAAAAATTTTTCAACAGTTGTTGCGAATGTTCATGATGAGTTAGTTGTTAAAAGTTTTGTTAAATTTAAAGATGGTCAATTTTTAACGTCTGGTTCAAAAAATATTGAAGACAAAATAATTATTAATGACGAATCCAATATATTCATCTGGGGAATTGTGACTTATGTCATCCATTCAACGTACTAAAAAAATAGCATTAGTAGATTGCAATTCATTCTATGTTTCTTGCGAAAGATTATTTAATCCTAAAATTAGAAATAAACCTGTGATCGTTTTATCTAATAATGATGGTTGTATAATTTCAAGATCTACAGAAGCAAAAGCTCTTGGTATAAAAATGGGAGAGCCCTTCTTTAAGGCTAAAGATATAATACTTAGAAATAAAGTTTATGTATTTTCTTCAAACTATTCTTTATATGGAGATTTATCTAGAAGAGTTATGAGAATCTTAAAAAAGTTTAATCCTGAATTAGAAATATATTCTGTTGATGAAGCTTTTTTAGATTTAAGTAATTACCCTGATGATGAAGTTGAAGATATTGGAAAAGAAGTTAGAAGTATTGTTTTACAATGGACAGGTATACCCACAAGTATTGGTATTGCAAAAACAAAAACTTTAAGCAAGATTGCAAATCATATAGCTAAGAAAAAACAATCTGGAGTAACAAACTTAATAGGTATTGAAAATATTGATCCACTGTTAGAAAAAATAGATATTAATGATGTGTGGGGAGTTGGTAAACAGCTTACCAAGTTTTATCATCAAAATGGAATTTACAATGCAAAACAATTAAAAAATATATCAAATACTTGGATTAAAAAAAGTTCTAATGTTTTAAGTTCTCGAACTGCACTTGAGCTTAGAGGTATTCCCTGTATTCCTTTAGACCTAAAAAGTTCAAAAAGAAAAAGTTGTGTTGTATCAAGATCATTCGGTACGAGAGTTGAAAAATTTCAAGAGTTACAAGAAGCAATTGCGAGTTATTGTTTAAATGCTTCAGAAAAAATTAGATCAGAGTCTTTGCTTGCAAAATCAATAACTGTCTCTGTTAGAACAAGCCCTTTTCAAAATAAAGGAGTTTATTATTCAAATGCTAAAACAATAGATTTTCCAATGGCTACCAATAATAGTATTGAAATAGTTAAAACTGCTTTGGTTGCATTAAATGAAATTTTTATAAATGGATACAAATATCAAAAAGCAGGAATAACCTTGACTGGCTTGGTTAGTTCAGATGGTAGCAAAAACTTATTTTCCTCTGAAAAGGACGAAAAAATTAATACTCTAATGCGATCCATTGATAATACAAATTATAGATATGGCCGATCAACACTGAGTTTAGCTAGTGCTGGAGTAAATAAGAGATGGAATATGAGGAGAGATCATTCTTCAAAGATAGATACTGCTGACTTTTACTCACTGCCAATAATAAAAGCTATTTAATTTGATCTATAGTTTGGATGTTTTCTAAAGAATTACTAAACTCTAGCATATTTTCTCTTCTAGATAATATGATTACTGAAATCACCATAATGATAACTACTACAACTGGTATTAATGTAATAACTGATATTTTTCCTATCATTAAAAATAAATAAGCAATTAAGAATAATATAGATCTAATTAATAA